>ERZ1034865.95-NODE-95-length-69904-cov-96.057767_pt1 | contig 69904 bp, 105 predicted proteins | sample MGYA00520632_ERZ1034865 | MGnify/ENA primary metagenome ERZ1034865 (study PRJEB33766, sample SAMN09781738) | gut metagenome | biome: gut microbiome | host: Homo sapiens | place: Madagascar | study: EMG produced TPA metagenomics assembly of the PRJNA485056 data set...
ATACTATATATTTAGATATTTATAGAAAATTCCTTTTAAGAAAATCTTGCAAAAAGTCGGGACGTCATACGTCCCAGAACTACGGATTGACAAATACCAAAATTCAGAGTATAATATAAACAGAAACAAAGAAAGAAAGGAAATAAAAAAATGTGGTATAATTATTGCGGTGAACCCGCAGGCGAAACCGAAGAAGAAGCAAGAGAATTTGCAAAGAACGAAATGTCGATGTTTGATTTAATTGAAAGTATAGTCGCTTATGGTGGTTATGATAAATATCTCCGCTGGTGTTTATCACAGGATAATTTCTGGGAGGAATTTGATGATGACATTATAGCAAGTGATGATATTTACTTTAGAGAGAACTTTACAGAAAGGGATGAAGAAGAATGAAAATTTATTATGGCTATGTAAATCAAGAACTGCTGACAGAGCAAGAAGCAAGAGAATATACCGAACAGGATGTTCGAGAAGATAAATACGGTATATGGGAATTTATTATAGACCATTATTCCCATAGCGAAATTATAGAAAAATTGCCTCCTGATTTTATTGAAGAAATTATAAAAACAATAACAGAAAATCAACTTGAAAATGAAAATCTTTTTTGCGTAAGAGATTTTTAAAGGAGAATTAAACATGAAAATTTTTTATGATTATGACCGCAACAGAATATTAACCGAAGAGGAAGCAAGAGAAAGTGCTCGGGAGAATGTTATAAATGATACTTATGCCTTGTTAGAGTTTATCGAAGATAATTATTCCTGCGAAGAAATTCTTAGCAGTTTTAAATTGGATTTTCTCGAAAGCGTTATTGAGAAAAATGTAGAATCATGGCTTAATGAGGATGAATATTTTCTTGTAAGAGAAATTCCCGACTAACAATGCCCGCGTGACTTTTTGTCACGCGGATTTTTTTCTATAATAAGTTGGGACGTAAGACGTCCTAACTCTTCTGTTGACAATTCGCGCGCGGTCGTGTATAATATAAATGTAATCAAACGAAAGGAATAAAATAAATGATAAAAGAAATTTGGTTCGATATGGACGGAACTATTGCCGACCTCTACGGCGTTGAGGGGTGGCTTGACGATATCAAGAATGAACGAGCTGACGCCTACAAAAATGCTCGCCCGCTCGTTAATTTGCAAGTGCTTGCTCGGCTGTTAAATCGTCTTTTGCGACAGGGGTATGAGGTGGGAATTGTCTCATGGACTGCGCGTGACTCATCAGAAGAATACGCGGAAATTGTCGAAGAAGCAAAAAGACAATGGCTTTCAAAGCATCTTGCCAGCGTCCATTTTTCTCATATCGATATTATCGCATACGGAACTCCAAAGCAGATAGGGCGAAACGGGATTCTTTTTGATGATGAAGAAAGAAATCGTACCTCTTGGAATGGTATTGCTTATGATGCCGATAATATTCTTGAAATACTTCGCGGAATGTGACGAAATGTCACACCCGCACTTGTAGGTTAGGACGTTGGACGTCCCATCTTCTCTCTTGACTTTTCGTAGAAAAAATTATATAATAATTACAGCAAAAAAGAAAGGAAGAAAAAAATGTCAAAGGAATTAATTTTAATTTTTATTATCCTAAATGTTCTCAATGTTATAATCCAAACAATAAAATCTCTTGCCACAATAAAATGCGGTAAGGTGGGCGCAAGTATTGTAAATGCAATCGCTTTCGGATTGTACACTATTGTGGTTGTATATACTGTGTGTGAACTGCCGTTGTGGTTCAAAGTTATTGTCGTTGCAGTTGCTAATTTTATTGGTGTGTTTTTTGTTAAATGGTTGGAAGAAAAATTCCGAAAAGAAAAATTATGGAAAGTTGAACTTACAATTCCGCGCGGGGTGTCTCCCGAAATTTTTTCGGAATATCTCGGCGAAAATTCAATTCCCTTTAATTATATTGATATAGATAAATATGTAATCTTCAATTGTTTTTGTACCACAGGAGAAGATACCGAAAAGGTAATAGAAATTGTAAAAAAATATGGTGGAAAATATTTCATTTCCGAATCAAAAATGTGACGCGCGCCTTGTGGGTTTTCTCACAAGGCAAAATTATAGGTGGGACGTAATACGTCCCAAAATGTAAGTTGACAGATAAGGTATAATGATGTATAATATATACAGAAAATAAAGAAAGGAAAGAAGAAAATGAAAGTTTATATTGATGAAAATCGAGAGGTTTATACTGAAAATAATATTGATGATAAAATAAGAGAAATATTAGAGAATTTTGATTATGAGGGTGTAGTAGATTATCTACTTTCTAAGTATACAGAGGGAGACATACTTAATATGTTAAATCCCAATGCTCAAGAGGAAGTATTTGACCATTTAAAAATGGACATATTACAAGAAAATTTCTACGAACAGGAAATTGACGTATAATATATACAAAAATAAAGAAAGGATAATGAAAATGTGGTATAGTAGTTTTGATAATGAGCCGATAGGTGAAGATGAATACGACGCAAGAGAGGCAATAGTTGAAAATATGACAGTTGAAGATTATCTCGAATTTTTTCTCAGCGATTCTGATTTAATGGAGAAAATTGTTCGTTGGGGATTCAATAATGGAATTTTTTATCCCGAATTTGAAAATGAATTAGGAGATATTGAGGAGCAGTTCTTTAAAGAAAATGCTTATTACGAAGAAGAGGATGAAGAAGATGTAGAAAATTAAGTGACGGTTTATCCCGTCCTTATATATTGGGACGTCACACGTCCTAAAACATAAGTTGACAAAATCATCAAAAAAATATATAATATAAATGTAAATAAAAAAAGAAAGGAAAAAGAAAAATGACAGTCTATATTAATAAGAATTATGAAATTTATACTGAAGAAACTATTAACAAAGAAATAGCACAAAGATTCAACAATGGTAATTATGACGGGGTAATAGCATATATGACAGACCACTATTCAGATAAAGAATTATTTGCTATGTTGCCCTCTAATATTCAAGCAGAGATTCTTGAAGATGCTAAAGAGCGGATATTAGATATTGATTTTTTTGAACGCGAGATAGATGACCCAAAATGCCCTTTTAGTAAATGTCCGTATATAAAATAACAAGCGTCGCGTGACAATTCGTCGCGCGGTTCTTTCTTGGAGTTCTGGGACGTCATACGTCCCAACTCCCGTGTTGACATTCTTTTATCTCTATGGTATAATACTATCAGAAATTAAAGAGAGGACAAAAACAAATGGAAAAATTCGACAGAAGAAGAAAGTACTATATGATTCTCGACTGCGAGACGGCAACCTTGCCGTTTACCTCAGAATATAATAATGCTGAGGACAAGAAAAAAATAGCCATTGCAAAGCCACTAATATATGATATCGGCTATCAAATAATTGATATCAACGGCAATATTTACAAGCGAGTAAATTATCTGATATCCGAAACTTTTTTCGATATGCAGATATTCGCAACGGCTTATTATGCCGCAAAGCGTTCAATATATCTTGAGCGACTTGAGCGCGGCGAGATAACACTTGCAAGGTGGGATACATTCGCGGCAGAGTTTGAGAACGATTTAAAAGTTGTAACCGCAACAGGTGCATATAATTCGATGTTTGACTTTAAAAAAGCAATTCCTTTCACGGAAAAATACGTCCGCGCAGTTTATAGCGGAAAATATAACGCCTTTATTAATACTGAAAAGAAAAATTGCGAGCGTATTCTTCGCGGTGGGAATAATAATAATCGTTGTTTTAAACCCGATGTTTTTACTTTCCGTGATATTGATTATCCTTTATTTGATGTTTGGGGGCTTGCTTGCACTCATCTATTGAATAATGATGATTTTAGAAATTTTTGTAAAGAAAATAATCGCGTTACAAGTAGCGCGAAGTATTATTCCACAACAGCAGAAACGGCATACCAGTTTTTAATGCTCGATGATAATTTTGAGGAAGCACATTGCGCGATTGATGACGCGGAAATTGAATCAGAAATTTTTGCTCTAATCGCAAAAAAGACAAAGCATAAATTCGAGCGCGGAATTATATATTTCCCGTTTAGAATAATAGGACGCGCAGATATTGACGATTAAGAAACAAAGGTGGTGACAACTCATCACCTTTTTTCTCCACATAAAATGGGACGTTCTACGTCCCAAGTCAAGTATTGACTTCTCACTCAAAAGAGACTATAATATAACTGTAATCAAGAGGAAAAAGAAAAGACCCCTTGAAAAATTAAAAAGTCAACGACAGACTGAAAAACGAGAAAGGAAAAAAGTTATGACAAGAAAGGATTTTTACACCGCAGTTATCGAGGCAAACATCAGTGAGGATATGAACGCTTTTGCTGACAAGGAACTTGCCAAGCTTGCTCACGAAGCCGAGTATCGCCGCAACACTCCCACGAAGAAGCAGAGAGAGAACGAGGACATCAAGGCAACGATTCTCACCCACTTCACCGCGGGCGTCCACCTTTCAGGCGCAGAGGTCGCCGAAGCAGTCGGCATTACTTCTCAGAAAGCAAATGCACTTCTCAAGCAGTTGGCAACCGAGGGAAAGATTGTTGTCGAGGAAGTCAAGAACGGAAAGCGTCTTGTCAATTCCTATTCGATAGCCGAGTAATCAAAAACGGGCGGGATAATTCCCGCCCAAAATTTTACCAAAAAACTGGGACGTTAAACGTCCCAAGTCAAATCTTGAAATTTTTTAGAAAATAGGGTATAATATAAACAGAAAAAAAGAAAGAGAGGAAATTTTCAATATGACAAGAAAACAAGAACAGGACAAAAGACGGTCGGAATTTCTCAAAAAATTAATTGCCTTTATTGAATCCGAGGGAGACGAAGCAATTCAGATAAAGAAAAATGAAGTTGCTTTCCCGATTGTATTCGATAATGGTGACGAGGCTTTTATGAAAATCGCGGTAAGTATTCCCGCGGGCAGTCGTGACGGCGATATTTTTGACGCTTACTCACTTCACGAAGAATTTGAGATAAACGAAAAAAAGAAAGCCGAGACGGCAAAAAGAAAAGAAGAAGAGAAGAAAAAGAAAATTGAACGTGACGAAAAGCAACGCGCACAGAATAAACTCATAAAAGGAAAAAGAGAGAAAGAGGGTTAAACCCTCTTTTTTCTTTTGGCGAAAATTCTAAGTTGGGACGTTATACGTCCCAAGTCAAGCGTTGACATTTCTCCCCTATAAGAGTATAATATAACTGTAATCAAGAGGAAGTAAACCTCTTGAGCAAAACCAAAAAGTCAATGACAGACTCTAAAACAAGAAAGGGAAGTATTATGACACAGAAAGAGTTTTTCGAGAGCATTATGAGCAATGATGTTATCACCGAGGAAATGAGAACTCATGCAGCGGACGAACTTGCAAAGATTGAGGTTCGCGCTGAGAAGCGTAAGACAACGCGCAACTCAAAGAATGACGGACTCAAGGAAGCAATTCTCGCGTGCTTCGTCGGTGATACTCCGATGACGGGCAAACAGGTTGCAATTGCACTTAACATCACTCCGCAGAAAGCGAACGCGATTCTCAAGCAGATGACCGAGGACGGTTCGCTCACTGTCTCACAGGTCGCAAACGGCAAGAGACTCATTAATTCGTATACACTGCCGACCGCGTAAATGTAAGTATAGAAGTAAGGGGGCAATAGTCCTCTTATTTCTTTTATGGTAGGTTGGGACGTTACACGTCCCAACTTTATTTTTTATTTTTCTTCAAAAGTATTGACAAGTATTTCCGAAAATAGAATTTAAATATAAAATCTCATTATAAAATCTCATTATCGAATATTCCTCTCTATTCTTAAATGTGAAATTTTGTCACCTCGGCGATTGTAGGTTGTCCCGTATACACCAATGTACTGAACCGTAGGTACGCCTCTATATATTACCCCGTATAAGCTGCAAATAAGCTGCGTTTGAGCTGCGAATTGGCACCACTGATAAGCTGCGTTCTTACTTCCCACTAATAAGCTGCGTCTTGGTCTCTCGCCTACGATTCGCGGCGGTATATACCGAGCGGGTTACGTATGAGCTGGAAAAGATAAATAAGCTGTTAGATGAGCTGCGCTTTAGTTAAGTGAAGCGGGCGCAATTGTAAAGAAAAAAGGCCAAGGGAAACCTTGGTCTTCTCTCGTTTTGTTTTTTACTTTACAATCGTTCGAGCGGGCATACTTATGCTTCTGCCTTGAAGTAACCCTTCTGTGTACCCTTGCCTGTAACTTTGACATCCTGAACCTGCGCGCGACCCGCCGCAACGAGAGCACGAAGAAGAGCTGTAGCCTTCTGGGTGGACGTGCCAAGTATAGCTGCAACATTTGATGCGGTAATAGGCTCGACGGTGAGTATATCGGTCTCAATCTGGGCAAGGAGAGGTTCGTTCTCCTGCGCTTTCTTGGACTGACGCTCACGGCGACTCTCATTAGCCTTGTCGATATTGGCAAGTGCATGGGAAGCGAAGGCTTCCATCTCAGCGGTTACGGTAGCACCCTCAACGATAGTGGTGAAAAATTCTCTCTGTGTCATTCTTTTTAGTCCTTTCATTTTTAGAGTTGGAAGTAAAGGGAGACGAAGTTTTTAAATGCGAGAGGCAGAGTTAACGGTTTCACGGTTTTCGTCTCCCTTACTTTCTATATATATTATAGCGCGATTTTAGAGAGAAAGCAAATTTTGGAAGCAGGTAATGTAGGTTTTAACGTAGACCGTCGTATAAGCGGGAGTACCTACACTCCTACCTATAAGCGCGCAACCCGCTCGACATAAACATTTTAATTAAGTGAAGTGCGCGCATTCTCATAGGTTCTAAAGCCAAATAAAAAACACCTACAAGACGCGCGGGACATTGGTTGGTTTGCCCGCTCCGAAAAATTTAAAGGTTTTTGCCTTTGGTTTTTTCATGAGTTTAAACTTCATTTCAACAAGGTAAAACAAAAGAAAAAGAAAAAGATTTTAACGCCAAGAGAGCGGGTTAAAAAGAATTGGAAAGAAGATTTTTCTTTTGGGAGCGGTCGAATTTTGAGACAGATTTACGGTTTCGCGCACATATAAGTATACTTGTGAGTATACTTGTAATTATACTTGTAATTATACTTATAATTTGACACATTTTTTTATACTTACAATATCAAAACGCTACATATTAATACAATAAATTACGAAAAAGCCTACAGTTTTTCCCAAAATTTTCACAAAATTTTCACAAAATTTTCAGAAAAATTTCAGAAAAAATTACAAGAAATTTCAGAAAAAATTACAATTAAACCTATATATATTGTAAGTATACTCACAAAAAAATTTGTAAATCTCCAAAGTTTGAGGGCACCGTCCATTTCAAATACTAAACCACTTTTTAGACTTGCATCTATCCATTTCAAATACTAAACGCCTATAAGGATTTGCCACTGCCCCTCCAAACACTAAGGCGCCGCGATCTCCCTTACGACGACGGCGATAGGAAATTCCATACCCGGATAGTGTAAGTTTACACGAAGGTCTACACGCCAACCTACAGGGCGGGCAACCGGGGTTCGGAGAAACGAAATCCCCATATATTGTAAGTAGAAACCTAAGCAAAAACTCAAGGAGAAAATCCAAAGCGAGACCCCTTCCTCTCCTTTTCCCCCGAAATTTTCTACTTCCACCCCAATATACATAGGTAGAGACACAGGTCTTTCCATCCATATACATAGATATAAACTTACAATATACATAGGTATAAACTTATAAAACCCCCCTATTCTTCGCTTCTTCTTCTTTCCCCTTTCGCCCTCTTCATATATTGTAAGTAGAAACATAGACGAGACCCATATATACTTGTAAGTATACTTGTAAGTATACTTACAATCAACTCGTATATATCTATGTATAAACCTATACTAAAACTTATACTAAAGCCTACAATACCGCCTACAAGCCCTTTCCCCTTTCGCGCCATACCGTACCTCCGCGCTACGCGCTTCGGTACTAAATGTGCGAAAGGAAAAAGGGGTTATTTCTTCGGAAGAAAGCCGTATATACTTGTAAGTAGAAATATAAGTATACTTGTAAGTATACTTATATAAAAAAATGTAAGTATACTTACAAGTATACTTACATTTTTACTTAAGTTTTTACTTAGGTTACTCTTGAGTTTCTACCTATTTTTTACTTACATTAAAAAGTAGAGAAACCCTACAATCCTCTCTACAACTTTCGTCCAATTTTCAAATTTCAAAAAATTTTCTTTCTCGCTTACTCTCAAACCTACATCTGCGCGCGACCCTCTCTCTTATCAAAAAAAATAAACACCATCGCCTGCTTATAAATTTGTATAACGCTTATTCCTTACGGTTTAACATCCACATCAACGGGAAATTCAGTATGAAATTCTACAACATAATGATACGGGTCAGCGTGTGTACCTGTTATATCTTCCACAACATAAAGTGTATAATCGTTGAGATAAATATAGTTCTTTTTGTATTCGTTCGGACCTACTTTGCAAGTTACAACAAGTTCATCGGTTGCGTTGTTGCTTATGCTCATATAGCCCTCGGCGTACATCACTATTTTGTCGGTACGCGCATTATAAACAGTAATTCGCCTTTCGCAACTAAAGTTATCGGCGGCAAGGCTCATATTGTGATTAACCTTATCAGCTTCTCTACAGCCAGTAAAGCCAATTGTAGTAAATATAATAATCAATATTGATATTATAATTGCAGTAATTCTTTTAGCCATTTGTTGTTCTCCTTTTTATAATATTATATTATAATTGCTTAATACCCCATATCCTCTTCTTCCATCTCCATGAGCATTTCATTTAATGATATAAAGAAATCCTCAATTTCCTCGGGGCTTGGCGCTTCATCAGGACACGTATGGTCATCAACTAATGTAGATTCTGACATCAGTCTGTCATACAATGTTTTTAATGCCTTTCCAGCTTCTTCAGGACTTGACTGCTTATCAATAACATATACCCAATCGTCCTCTACTATGGGATTAGACTCTTTCCCATCCTCAAAAACGATTTTAATAGGTTTATTATCAACTTTAGGTATCACATAAATCATCATATTATCTACTCTCCTTTCCTACAGTTGCGCGCAACCTTCATTTTATTTCTTCCATTTCAAGATTACCATCCTTATAAGCAATCTCATAAAACTTATCATTAGCTGCCCTAATCGACTCAATAGCCTTTGTCAACGCCGCCGTACTCACATCAATAGCCTCGCGCGCATTATCAAAAACAATCGTAACATCGTTTAGTGCTACTTTGACTGGCTTCTCATTATCCATCAACCCAAAACCTCGCTCACATTATAGATAAGACGCTATCTTATGCTCATTCATAAACTTATGGACTCTTTTTATTGTATCCTCATAAAGATAATGGAACTTTTCATCCCAGTCATCCCAATAGAAATATCCATAGTCTTCCTCATCAATTCCGGGAAAGTTCTGTTTTCCATGCTTATCGAACAAATATTCTACCATACCGCTTTCTACTTGTACGAACATTGCTTCTTCTGCATTTAGAGTCAGATTGCCTTTTTCGTCCCACATTTTTGGAGTCATCTTTTGTTCATGATTACGACAGTCCTCTTCGGTCTTAAATGATACCTCATAAGAAGTTCCCGGAAAAGCTACATAAAAAGTTCTTACTTCCATTTTTATTATCTCCTTTTTAGTTTTATAATTATATAATACTTATTAAAAAGATAGCATTTTATTAATCTCTTTTGGATTCTTATCAATAAAATTGCGTATCGCATTAAGAAAAGTCTTCCCACCAAAAAAGAATTGATGATGGTCCGTATCATAAAAATAAAATCCGGGTGTGCAAACAGGATAGCCGTCCTCATCAATAAGTCCTCTAAAAGGGCTCTCAGAATCAAAAAATATCTCGTCTCCCCATCGCTCACGAAGAAGCTGCTCGCCTCGTAAAGGAAGAAGAAGAACCATAGCCTCTGCAAAATCATCAGTTCTATCCCCTGCCCAATCCCACATTTTTATACTATTCAAATATTCATATCTCTTACACTCTTCCTCAGAAGTAAAAATTTTCTCAAGCTTTGTTCCTGTAAGTGCTCTATAAACAACTTCCATTATATTTCCTCCTTACTCTTGCGCGCAACCATTAACTTTTATGGTCCGCCGCACACTCAGGTTTCAGTATATTTATTATAAGTGGTGATAACCTCTTTCAGCATTTTCAACATCTTATCATCTTCTAAAATTGGTTGTCTGCTTGGCGATTTGAACTTCCTCTTAAAAGCTTCTTTTTCTCGCTGCTTTCTTATAGGCTCTGGTAAAGGCTTTGAATTAATTTCCATCATTCGCTCATCGAACTTATTGAGTGCGCCTATTCGCTCTTTTCTTTTTCTTTCGGGGTGACAATATTCAAACCCCTTTACCCATTGGGGTACCCCTTTTTTGGTAGGAGAACTTCCTCTGGTCCAACCCGATATCAGCTTTCTTTGCTCGCTTCCTTTCGAGAGAAAGGTCATGCGCAGACTCGGTACATAAACTTCAACATCATCACAGTCTGGTTCAGCGCCAGTAAGACATTCATGGGTGTAGGCATTACAGCCATCTCTTTTTTCTTTTTCTCTCCAAAAAGCAGACATATCGTAAACGTCATCTACTGCATCATAAGCTTCTTTTGGAGTACAGATATAGTTGCGTGCTATCTGCCCAATAGTGTCATAAGAGCCATAGTAAATGTTACCCGTCTTTGAGAATCGAACCAGTGTATATACTTTGCTCATATATCTTCCTCCCAAAATTTATTTATAGGTGTTTCTTTATACCAGACTCTAACAATAGGGTGTTTTTTATTTAAAAATATATAGTGCTTACACTTGCGCGCGTCGGTTCGTAAAATCCATTTCGGAGTATTGGTAAGTCTATACTCAACTATTTTCCAACCCTTCTTAACCGCCTCTCTAACAAGTCCGATGCAAGTTGTCTTCATCTCATAGCTTCCGTCTACCATACCAACGGTGGTTACAAAATTCTGTTCGTTCATTTACTTTCCTCTCTTTTCACTTTCTATATATATTATAGCAAAAAAACTTCTAAAAGTCAAAAGTATAGGTGGAATTGTAAACGAATCAATAAAAAAGACCTATGTAAATGCTTACAATGCGCGCAACCATTAAAATTACGGTCGCACGCATTGTAAATACTCACTCATATCTATTAAGCTTAGCTAAAATTCCCTCAAGCTCATCCATAAACTCCTCATCTTCCATATAAAAGAATCCACCCGGAGTCCATTCAAACTGTCTACCCAAATTGCTTATTAACTGTCCAAAACGCCAGTCGGGTACCTCTTTCCAAAGCCTTTTCAGTAGTTCGCAAAACTCATCAATTCTTTTCGGGTCTCTCATTATTTTTCCTCCCAATTAGAAAACCCAATGCAAATAGGACACGGGGATTTCAAGATATTCGAATCTTCAAAATGCTTACAAGTTGAACAAAAGCAATCATCAGAATGATTACTTTCCCGCTTTGGCTCCGCAGGTTTAATCAAACACATCTCAGTAAGAAAAAGACACTCATGCGGATTATCATCGGAGCAGATTTTATATTTACTCCAATACCGCGGGCATTCGTCCCTGTCTGCATTGTCATAACATATCTCCCCAAAAGGACACAGCTCCTCATAATACGGAAGTTCATCAATAACGAATTTCATTTAGTTCTCCTTTCTCTGGTCATATTTAGAATGACCACAAAAAGAATCTTTTCTACGTTAACATCTTTTCCCGAAAAATATACTTGATCAGCAATATCCTGATCATTAGCAGCATTCAGACAAAGAACCATTCGGTGTTCTTCATCATCACAAGAAAGTATACCTGCTGTACTAACGAAGCGAAATCCAAATATATGATTGCAATCATCTTCATCGATAACAGGCATAATCACAGGCATATTATCAGGAAGATCTGATATGAGTCTCTTCAGTTCAGCAACTGTCATGTTTATCATTTGTCTTTCTCTCCTTTCAAATAAGCATGAATAACTTCGCAGCGGTTCCGATATTTACACTCTACAATCGTGTCGCCACAAAAACGATATTCACCAAAAGCATTTTCAAGCAGTTCTGGTCTCTGAGTTACCAGAGGCTCAAATTCTACACAGCCTTGACAATACTTATGAATATTAAATTTAATCATTTGCTTTTTCCTTTCTTTAGTCAAACTCAATAAGAAGTTGCTCTACCTGATCTACAAGATTCCAGTATTCCATACCGTACAAGCAATCACAATTACCGTAAATCTGTCTTTCAGCTTCTTCATCCGAATCTGAACAAGGCACTTTAATGTCCTTTTTTGCAAGAAATTTATCAAATAAATCAACAATATCCGTTGCCAAATTATTTTTTGTGTACATTTCAGTTGCTCTCCTTTCCATTTTCATCAATAAGTTTGATTTCAATGTCATCGGGAACTGTATAAGCTCTCAAATAAGACGGAAGAAGATTTACTCCGGTTTCTTTCTGAGTTTCAAGACAATTAAGACAATTAAGGATATACTGTAACTGTTCACACGTAAGGTCTCTGTGGCATTCAATTATTAAAAGGTCAGCCATCATTTTTTCCCTTCTTTCATAAACCTCTCGAATGACGCCATGCAATCCGGGCACAAATCTATGGTTGGGCCGTAAAAGTCTATTGTTCCATCGAGACCCCGTTTAATTTTAATAATAGCATTGTACGCTCCCGGATTTCCGATAGGATAATGCTCATAAAATTTTTCGCAGCAGTCACATTTCTTAGCAAGAGACATGATTTTTCTCCTTTCCTTAGTCAACTTCTTTATTTAGAAGTTCAGCTCTGTAATCCCATAGTAGGTCGCAGATTTCCTGTATTTCTGAGATAGTTAATTTGTGGTTCTCTTGGAGCAAAAGATCGCGGAACCTATCACAATCATTCACGATTTTACAAATCTTTGATACTTTCATCTATTATTCTCCTTTTCCTATACTTCAACGAACTCGCCATTTCTAAGAGTGTACCAAGTATCGGCTTTAATTTTTTCTCCATCCACAATTGCCGCTTTTATATTATTTAGCGGATATACATAGCCATTCCAAGTGGTCCTCTCTACAAGAACGATTGCCGAACCAAGTGCTCCTTTTGCTTTTGATTGGATGCCTGTCGCTATTGCAATAGAACCTTCTTCTGTTACTGATGCCTCCGCGCGCACACCTATATTTAAAGCTACCGATGCAATAGCTTTATTTATAGCTGTTGACTGGTTGCCAGTATTTATTGCCACTGAATCCTCACCGTAGCTTATGGCAGCAGAACAGTTTCCCGTATTCGCCGCTATAGACCGATATCCATCACTCAGCGTCGCTGAACAGTCGCCTACATTTGCTGCTATTGAATGACGTGATTGGCCCCATGCAACTGAATAATCACCCGTATTTGCTGCTATTGTAAAATCTTTTATAGTCGTTGCCAGTGAATAGTGTCCAGCGTTTGCTGCTACTGAACCATAGCCCTTATTTAATGCCATTGAATACTTCTCTGCATTTTCCGCTACTGTACGGTCTACTTCCTTTATAGAATAAGTTCCACTTTCACCACTTTTGTCTATTGCGGCTTGTATCAGTTCCGTAAGACTAATCTCTTTATTGATTTCTATTTTTGTAGAAGCAATCTTCGAATCATCACGATTGTCAGAAAACTCGCTATCTTGCTCTACTTCACAATATCGATTTCCGTAACAAGGGGGATAATACTGAAGCACATTAAGCGGATTTTCACAAGCGTGAAATCCGGTTTCACAAACTCGCGCTTCTTTTTCTTCATAAGTTTTTCCCACTTCGTACTGAAAGCCTCGGCACCTTAAATCCTTGTCAAATCCCTTATATGCACTCATTTTTAACTTCAATTCCTCTCTGCTTTTTCTTTAATGCTTGTTTTAACATCTATCTCTGTTTGGGCAGGTGTTACAATCATAATGCACCCAATGTCCATCGTCATCCTTACCCATACAATCTATATTTGGATTATAAGTCTGCTTATCTTTTGACGGCACTTCTCCATAAGACCAGCCCTCAAAACCTGAAAAATTATATCTCTCTAACCACCAATTATCACCGACAATCATTAAAGTGGGACCAAAAGCAGTCCAGTCCTTGTGGTTATGATAAAGGAGTGTCGCACGCCTGTAGAAGTCTCCCCAAGAACAATAGAAGTCCTTATTAAAAACATACTTAACTTCTTCGGGCTTATGACCGTATTTCTCAAGCTCGCCGAGAGTCTCTTCGTAAAAGAAAACTGTCATAATACTATCTCCTTTCAATAATCCTTATCTATATAATAAAAAACGTCTAATTCCGCATTATGCATCTGCTCATTTTTTATTGGCTCGCGACGAAATTCCCACCACTCAGAGCCATCATATTCTTTTCTTTCAAGCCACCAATCGGAGCCGCGCACGATTAAATTGAGATCAATTGCAATTAATCCGTATCCATTATTGTAATCAAAATTTGCCAGTTTCTCGAACTCTTCCCAACTACAATAGCCGAAACTATTAAATACATATATAACATCATCAGGGCTTACACCATTCTCTTTCATCTTATCTAAAGTTTCTTTTAAAAAATTTATCTTCATTTTATCGTCTCCTTTCAGACTTACGATTGCGCGTGACCCTTGGTTTTATCAACTTTTCTAAACCAAAGCTCATAAGGAATTTCTTTTTCGTTCGTAATAAGGCATACAGAATTGTCAAAAGAGTCTTTTGAGTAATTACGAATAAGTTTTACATGATTCCCTTTTCTTAACTGCTCTTTGATTCTCTCGACTTGAGTATATGGTCTAATCGTATCTGGACGTACCTCAATTCTACGCATCCTGTTATTATCTACCCATCCACCTTTAATAAAATTCAACTTTGCTGAAGTATAAATATAATATTTGGGGTCATAAACATAGTCTCCATCATCATAAACAATATTACCAACAACAGTGTCTCCCGAATAAGTTTCGCCAACATATTTATAATCTACTTGTTTGTTCGTCTGGTCAAAAATCATAATACAAATAGGTTGAAATGTGTTCTCCATTTTTACCCCACTCTCTTTCTTTATTTTCTATATATATTATACTATATAAAAAAGAAAATATCAATTTTCCTTTGGTAAACAACACCACACATCATAAATTGTTGTACAATTGTACGGTAGTCTTTTATTAATAATCCTTCTTTCTTTTATATTTATATAAGAAATTAAAAAGAATTTTAATTTTTAAGAAAAAATTTTATTAATTACATATTCTTTATTTAATTTTGAATATTCAGAATAATTAAATCTAATAAGTTTAATGTTTTTAACTTTGCAATATTCATTTTTTAAATTATCATATTCTTTAATTTGTTTTAAAGTAGAACCTTTAGTCCACGAACCATCAGGCCCTTCCACATGCTGTCTACCATCAAATTCAACCAAACAATATAATTTATCATTTTTAAAAATAGCAAAATCAAATCTTAAATTATATCCCTTTGGAGATAATAAATCTTTAAAGGTATATTGCTTTGAAAAATTAATCTCATTATTCCGAAAAATCTCTGATAATTTTTCTTCACCGAATGACTGTACACAACCACAAGATCGAGTGGAACCGGTTCGTAGATTATTACCACTAACTTCTATAATATTTCCACAATCGCACTGACATTTCCACCAACGAATTTGTTTGTCTCGGCAGTTTTGTTTTCTATATCCTAAATCTTCTATTACCTGAAGTTTTCCAAAACGAGTTCCTAACTCTATTGTTCCTCTTTGAAAATTTCGTTCAACAAGTAAGTCATGCCTTAAACATCCGCAAGATTGCCTTCTCCCATCATATAAATCTCTATATTCAACATATCTTAAATTTCCGCATTCGCATTTACATAAAGCACAATTCACTTTCTTTTTTGCTTTGGAGTTTGGGTTCTTTACACCTGTCTCCAAAACAGTAAATCTTCCAAACTTATCTCCAACGTTAACTTTTCCCATATTGTCCTCCTTAATGGTAGTTTGGTTTTTAACTCATTCTACCATTAAGTAATATTTAAAAAAAGACACTATAGAATTTTGATGTAGTAGCTTTAAATTTCAATAATGTTATTATAAAGACAAGTAGCCTTATAATTTAAAAAATCTTTATCGATATGATAATGACCGAAATAATGCCATCTAAATTTAACAATCTGTCGCACAAACCCTAAATATCTTGTGACTGCATCAGGCTTATAAGCTGGATTAATTGAAGTTAACACCATTGTCGGCGCACTGTGGGTTATCACATAATCAACTTTATATCTAACTTTGTCTAAGTTCGTGAGCCCCTCATCCATCTCACGAAAACTTGGAATTTCTTCCGCCCACCAATCTTTACCTGGGATACGAAGAGCCATATCATGCGACTGCGCGCCGCCCATTACAAAAAACTTTTTACCCTCAATTGTAAAAACCTGTCCGCGCATTAGATGTAGAATTTTAGGTCCAATTCGATGGACTTTACCACCATTCCACTCCTCAACTGGATACTTCGAAAGACGTTCAAAATTCTCGTGGTTTCCATCGCAAAACAAAGTCGTCCAAGGTTGGCTGTTATACCATTTTTGAAGGTTCTTATCCTCTTTGGAATCATCCCAAACTGCGCCAAAATCTCCGCAAATAATTACATAATCACCCTCTTGTGCGGCGAACTCTTCCTTTTTAAGTTTCCCCAAATCTATATCTCCATGGGTGTCACCCGTTATATAAATTGCCATTTAATTCTCTCCTTTAGTAAGAAAAGCCATACGAACTAACTCGTATGGCTTCATTTTAGTTCTCAAGTAAATCAAATTCATCACAGAGATGGCGAACTTCATCCTCAGTTAGTACGCCCCAAGTCTCTTCATAAGCATCAAAGACATCCTGCACCATATTTTTCATACTGTCTTTGGTTTCCTTTCTCTCTTTCTCCGCTTTGACTATCTTATCTCTTACACACCTATAAGCTTCAGAATAAATTTCACAAGCCGTGCGAATCTCTTCTCTGGCTTCATCTATCTTGGCTGTCTGCTCCTGCTCAATTTCTGCGGTGAGCTGATAGATATCTTTGATTGTAGTGATAAGCTCATTAAAAGCCTCTTCTTTTTCGGTAAGAAGTTCCCTTTCTGCCTTTACTGCTTCTTCAAGAGAATCAAAGAATGATTCAGCCATTGTTGAATAATATCTAACCATTTTTCTTCTCCTTTATGGTATATTTTTACTTAAACTGGTACACTCTGTGAGGTTCGAACTCACCGTCTATCGATTAAAAGTCGATTGCTTTACCAACTAAGCTAAGAGTGCATATCGAACGGGCAGGAGATATCAGCCTGCAGTACCAATATCTTGCCGGCACCCACCCGTTCTTTAAAAAATTACAAGGCACCACGTGAGCCTTCAGTCAGTATTTCGCAGTTCTACCAACCGCGAGACCGAAAGAAAGCTATTAACTTTTTCAATTAAATCAAAAAAAGGATAATTTGCTGTTTGTGCCTTTTTACATTTATATTATACCAAAATTTTAAGCCTAAATCAATTTTCCTCAAGTGAGGGATAAATTGGGGCATATCTTTCGCTGGCGACCGCCGCATACATAACTGCCATTGGGTCAATGGTAGTTTTCTCAACCGTGCGGACGACCCCATCCTCTTCTATCGTCTCTTCTGTATAGGTCGTTCCCTTGATAATCGCTTCAAAAAGGGAAGGAGAATATCCACCGACAATCGCACAGCTCTCACCTTCGAAAGTCTCCTGATACATACCTTCTCCCGCTCTAACATTCCAGTAGACAATTGATGGAAGGGTATAACCTGCTGCGGCGAACTTTTCTTTCATTGTCTGCATAAACGGTTTCGGAGGAGTTCGACGTGAAGGTGCCCAAGCATACTCATAACCATTGCGCGCCTCATCAAACTGCATATCAGAGATAATGTAAAGCTTGGACGGAAGGTCCTCGGGCTTAACATTATTGTCTACTGCCGTTCTAAGAATAAGGTCAAATGCCGCTTCTAAATCGGTATTGCCTGCGTTTATACAAGGAAGATTAGCCACTTTCTCAACGATATCTCTACCCATAATCTCACAAAGTGCGGGTCGTTCTGAAAAGGTAAGAAAATGGTTATGGAACGGTCCGCGGCACTTGTCGGCGCAATAGATGCCAAGAGATACGGCTACATCATAGGGAGTTCCCCACATTGAGCCAGAGGTATCTACCATACAAAGTGCGGTCTCATCAATTCCTTCCAAGTAATTCGGAAGAGCTTCCCACATTGAGTTGAGAACAATGCGGTCTTTTGCCGAACACTTATACTTCTTCTCACAGGCTTTCTTTGTAATATCCACAGGGAAAAGGCTTTTGGCATTTATCTTGGACTGTCCTTTTGCAAGCCCTTCGATGAAGTCGATATAACGCTCTTTGTCGTGACGATAAAAAGTATCCGAATAGTTCAAAGATGCTCGTGCGGGCACCTTTTCATAATCAATTTCATCCCACTTGCGCGTGGACATATAGGTTTCGGTTACTTTAAGATAAGCACGAAGTTTTGAGAGCAACTGACGATACTCCTTAGAAGAGAAACCAAGTCCTTTTCTCACTATTGCGGCGAGTCTCTTCGTTTCTTTTGAAGAAGCGTTCTCAGAAGGGAGCCATTTTGCAAGAAGAGAAATAGGTTCCCCTCTCTTCATATGCACCAAATCATCATTTAAAATACGATAAAACCGACTTACAACATACATCCATACACAAGTTCCCTCAAGGCAGAGATAATCATCCGCCCTACCATATTCCATTATGAGCTTCATATTACGCTTTACATACTCAGGGTAGTTGTTTGCAAGCCATTTGAGGCAAACTCGAAAAACTCGTCTCATACCCTGTCCGCCGCGAATGTCCCTCACATAGAAGAGTATTCTCATTGCAATTGCGCGGTCTTCGGAAAAAGCCTTGGAGAAATATCTAATGATATAATCCTCAGGCATCTCCTTTGCGGCAGGAAGCGTGCTAAATGCATCAAGGCAAGCATTTTTGGTTGACTTGAGCGCAACAGCACCATTTTCAGTTGTAGTAAAATTGTCTTCAGTTTTAAGCATCTCAAGAAAATCAGCCATTTTATACTCTCCTTAATACATATTGTTTTCTAAAGACAAGGCTCTCTAAAAGTTTTATCTGATTATTAGTCAAATGAAAGAATTGCTGTATGAGCCTTTTAAATTTGGGTGAGGTTTTCCGCACTTCCGCAGATTTCCATGCATGGTTCTTACCACTTGCCAGCTAATTGGCAATACGACCTCACAAACCCGTCTGCTCTCAATTAACGCGGGTAGGAACGCGTTAAACGCCGGTTATGGTTCTGATACCGAAAAACATCTTGGGGACTTTATTTATACTCGTTGCTCCAATCCTCGAGGTACTTTCTCCACGTATTAGCCCGTATCCTTATCTTTAGGGAGAAAAGTAAAATGAGGTTTCTCGCTTGCGCGAAGGTTATTTACCGTCTAAATACGACACACCTCAAACCTTCGTAGGAATTAATCCTACCCCAGAAGCTATTACAGCCTCATAAATGCTCTTTTTCATCCCGCGAGGGCGGCAAGGATGTTGGCTCGCACGAGCAGTGCTACCGCTTATTGGTCATTTTGCTCACCAGTGCTTTGTAGGAATCGAACCTACCTCTCTTCTCACCAGACCTCGACCACCGAGTCGGAATCGAACCGACCTTCTGGAGCATCCTGTGTGATTCGAACACACAATCCACTGCTTACAGGGCAGTTGCTTTACCATTAAGCCAAGGATGCAAGTCGAACGGACAGAGACATTAACCACCGGTACAGGCTAATGTTTACCAGTAATCTGTCCGCTCTTTCAGTGCGCGCGGATAAGAGTTTGAACCTTTGAAGCCTGAGTCGAACAGAAACTCCTTGAGGAATCGAACCTCGCCCACTCTCGGGACTGCCGCAGCCCATAATTAGTCGTTTTACTCACCAGCGCTTTGTAGGAATTGAACCTACCTTTTGGGTGCAGAGACAGGACTCGAACCTGCGACCTCCGGGTTATGAACCCGACGAGCTACCAACTGCTCTACTCTGCGTGACGCCTCCTACTGGACTTGAACCAATGACCCTGCGGTTAACAGCCGCATGCTCCACCAACTGAGCTAAGGAGGCGTATAAACAAGGCGGCATTAAGCGAGGCTCAAAAGACCACAACAACTAAGTTAAATTTGCTGAAGCCGCCTTTATTTTATTGTTTAAAAAAGAACTCCGTTCGAATAAGTCTTTTTTGGCTCTTCTTCAACTTCATCTACTTCCGAATGCCAGTCTGCATAAGGACCACCATATTGACGATTAGAAGAAAATTCAACCATTGGAACTCCTTCACAGTCAGCCCTTACAATGCATTCCCAATGCTCACTAAGCGCGATATCCATGAACTTATGGAAATTTTCCTTATTACTAAATGAAACTGTACATAAATCTTCCATTCTTAATCCTCCCAATATCCACAATAGTCAATCAGAACAGGTCGTCCATTAATCATTCCGCAATTATCCAATCGAATATCATTTATATAGTTCTCTTGAAGAAAAATGGTCAACTTCTTGCAGAACTCAATGCCATAATACTGGACAAAAACTTCCCAAAGCGAAGGACTCCAAGAGTAATCAAGCTCATCTTTCTCGCAAGCTTCGGAGGTTGCTTTCGAAGGAGTTAAACCCTTTTCCATTCTTTCTGCTTGTTCCATAACATAGACAGGAATACCGTTTACCGTATCATAAAACTCACAGGGCGCGAAAGCTTCATCAAGTCCTTCCTTGATAGAAAGCTCATACTTCTCTAACTCTACTGCACAGTGGTCATCAAAATCCCATCGAGACTCTTCCTCCCACTCACCCTCTTCATTTTCTTCCCAAATAGCTATCTTAGTTATAGGAAGCTTACAAACAAGATTGTGATAAGGAAATACAAGACGGGAAGCTCCTGACCAAACTGTTACGTCAGCATTCTTGTCATAAAGAACTCTATCATAGTCACTTCTCTCACAATAGACAACATTGTCCTGAAGTCCAAGCGCATCCATATCAGCAGCCACATCTGTGCGGAAGTAAGGATAACATTTAGTCATTTCAGACATTTCAGAAGCCCCCTTCTTTTCTTTCTCTCTCACTTTCTATATATATTATACTAAAAATTTTTTAAGCTTTCAAACTTTTAGGCTCGGGTCTTCTAAACTGTGGGTCTTTTTAACCGCGAGAAGAAAAACCTTGCCCTCATAGTTATTGGAATAACCATGCCACGTAGGCTCAATTTCCTTTCGATCAAGAGTTTGGATTTTCTGATTGCCCATTTTATGCGCCCAAGACCCGTCACTCATACGACGAATGAAGTGGAAGTCACATCCTGATGCGCGGAAGAGTACAAGGTATTCATCATCCTGAACTTCGCTGGACTTCTGAATCTCCCTCACAAAGCCAAGACTCGAAACCATAAAGTCAACCATAATTCTGCCGCGACCCGTACAAGCTTTTGAGTAGTCAAGACCTCTTTCATCATCATCAAAAAGCTCCGGATGCGCCCATGCATAATCATCAAGCTCCATTGACTCATCGGTATCGTAATCCGAATTATCATAGGGGAGGTACCAATAAGGAAGTCCAAGTGCGAAGCCGCCGCAATTGTATTCAAAATCATACATATCTAAAAGGTTGCCCGCTTCCTTGGCTATCTGCTCGCCGTTTCTAAGATTGAGTACATAACTATTTCCTCTCGTCATTTGCTCTCTTCCTTTCTCACTTTCTATATATATTATATCAAATGAAAAGGAAAAATTCAAATTTTTCCTATGTCTCTTACCTCTACTATCGGGTCATTAAAGTAGGTTAATTTTGTTGCAAATCCAATGACATAGACCTCTTGATTTATAGAAAGAGTCTTAACTTTTGCCCACTTTTCCTCGGGTACGTCTGCGCGCAAGTATCGATTCTTATTGTCAAGGTCCTGTAAGACAATTGTATGTGTTTCATCGTCTTTATGGACTAATCTTCCGTTTAAGTTTACATCTACGAAGAAGTACTTTGTGTGCGGCGCGCCGTCCAGTATAAACAAATCAGTGTACTGAACTATACTGTAAACCACGGGAGCTTCTTCTTTTTCAATCGTGGGATTCTTTTTCCCCATTTCATAGCCTGCCCACACGGTAATTGCTAACAGTCCCGCGCAAACAAAGGCTAAAGCAACTTTAACTCGTTTCATATCACTTCTCCTATAGAAAGGAAAAAGAGAAACACCCCCATGTTTCTCTTTTATCTCCCTTATCTCACCTTGTTAAAAACTTCCATAAATCTGCCGCAGTATTAAGATAATACTTGTCGCCATGAAAGACATAGGGCTTCTGATTTTTTCCAAAACCATTTTCCCACATCCACCAAGAAATTACTCCCTTTTTTTCTATATGATCAACCGCGCAAGTCTCGATAAGATTGATTAAGTTTCGTTCAATCTTTTCAAAAATTGAATCTTCTGAAAGCTCGATACCAACCTCGTAGAGTAAATCCCTCTTGGTCTCAAAATCCTCAATGTCCCTCATGTACTCGCTAAATAGATTAAAACCCATAAGCATTTCCTTTTACCTCCTATATTCTATACTTATAGTATACTAAAAAAATCTAAAAAAGTCAAAGTTTGTCGATTCCTACGACCTTCCCCTCAAACTTTTCCAAAGAACTAAGCGAACCACTTAGTTGAACTGCGGCGGGAAGCTTATTGGTATCAACAATGAACTCAATAATATCCTTGTTATAGATAGTATACTGGTTTGTTGAGTTTGTATCTTTGTCTGCTTTTTGGTCTGCAAGGATTCCAAGAAAGCTTGTTCCGTCAGAAAGACGAATACGATACTTCGCACCAATTTCACTTCCATAGTAAGACCCCAATGCTATACAGAAGTAATTACCTACCTTGCGGCAGCCATTACTATCGGTATAAGCTTGTTGTTGCAATTCAAACTGCGCACCCCTTGTTATCATACGATAATCCATATAAGACTTAAAGTTTGATATCTCAGTTGGTACATTTAAAACCTTTTTAGGTTTAACTGCCGCGCGCGTTGTAGTAATTGCTTGTGTCGTGGTTATAATTTCGGTTTCAGTTTCAATTATAACCGTCTCTTCCTCGGTGGTTTCTTCTTGCGGAACTGTTGTAGTGGTGGTTTCAACTATTGTAGTGTTGATTACACCGTTCGCCGCCCGCTCCGCAGGAATAGTTTTTACGGTCGCCGCAGACATAAATCCGCAGATAAGTAAAAACACTCCAAGGAAGAGAAGATTTTTCATTTTCATAGTAACCTCCAATTAGTTGACTTTTATTTCTCCCAATTCTCAGTCAAACATTCTATAATTTGTTAAAAGATTCTTTAAGTTTTTAAATTGAAATCCTGTTGAAAAACTTATTGTATTTAAAAGATTATCAATTTTAGTAGATTGCTCATCCGTTGGAATATAAGGTGGATTTGCACCTTCTTTCGGCTCCCAATATTGCTTCCAAGGGGGATTCATCATGTTGTCTGTAGGATAAAAATAATCATAAGTATAAGGTGTTGTTGGCCATGATATAGTTAAAGGTACTTTTGTTATGCTGCCGTTTTGACTAATCAATTGTAAAATACGAGAAGCAGGTATTAAATATTCACCAGCAATAGAATAAAACAAAACCGTGTCATTTAAGTTGGCTTGTACCGCAAAATTATACATCTCAGCGTAATAAGTTTCAAAAATTTCTTTGACTTTTTTTTCAAAAGCTGAAGCATTTGTTAAAGTTCGATAGTCTGCCGAAAAGGCATAGTTGGCTATAAAGGACTCTAATGTAGATATGGTTGTATCATCTGGCTTATCTGCTATTGCCCCTGTCGTTTGTAATGCATTTAAAAACTTCTTTGGGGTATTGGTTGTATGCATAATCCCTCGACGAGCTGATTCGAAGACGTCTAAATTATAGTTCTTAACCTGTATACCAATATCTTTTAATATTGTTACGTCTACTTTACTTTGTTGTCTTTGTCCAATGGTCTCAGATATTTTTGAAATAGCCTCTGGAGTTAATCCGCCCGTTCTTCGAAGCATATAGTTGTTGATTAGCGCCGTTTGAAATTCGCCCAAAGCACCAATTAAATAGTTTAAAACTCCGCCCTTCATAAAGAATGCTGCTTGAGAAAACTTTGCTTCTATATTAGTTCGCCAAGTCAACTCAAAAGCTGACCGCAAAGCAGCACTTCCACTATGAACGTTCATTCCATTAGAACTTAAAAAGAATTGTTTTATTTCTTTTAAGGCGGAATTAATATCATCACCACTTATAGTGCCACCTGCAGAACCGTCTGTAATGCCTGAAATATCTTCTTCGGTATATTTAAAAGGCGAATTTGGTCCGCCTACTAAAGTGTAGCCACTTTTTAGAGAGCTTTTGGCACTATCAACATCACCCTCTATTGTTATATAATCTTCAATTCTGCGGTCAATATTGTTTAAAAACTCTTTTACCCCGCCTTTATAAGAGGACTTGGGGTCAAAATGTGTGTTGAAAATAAGATTTAAAGACTGCTTTATTTTTCCTATACCATCATCATCAACACCAATATCAAGCTTAATCTTTCTATGCTTTGGGCTAATAGTTATTCCTTCACCCAAATCTTGCAAACCTTTAAAATCAATTCCTGTTCCGCTGGGGTTTTTTATTTTTACCGTCAATTGAAAGTTATTTGCAGCTACATAAGACGTCCCAAAGTATGCTTTTAATTTCGCTCGAGCATTTACAGACCCAAAGCTTTGTAGAATTTCCTTGTCTTGTCCATACCCTTTCTCGGAAAAAAGACTACGAAGATTCTCAATAAATTTTTCAAAGGTTGTACATCCATTAAAATATTGCTGATATACCTTCACTTCTCGGTTCTCCATGCTACGAATTTGACTATTTAATGTCTCATTAGTTTTTGCTTTTAAAGCACTGTTTTCGCTCATAAGGCTCGCTAAGTTTTGGTCCTCACTGAGTTTATGATACCAAGCCTTTGGTTTTGTATGCAAAAAAACCGAACGAGCGGCGTAATTTTCTCCCAATAGCCTCCCTCCAAAAATAGAAAAAGGGAGAAAACTTTTCTTTTTTCTCCCCTCTCTTATATATAAAAGTAGGCAAAGCCCACTAAAACTTAATCGTCAAGCTTATTAGCCAAATTTGCGATTGGACCTCTCTCTGTTTTATCCAAATAAACCATTCCAAAAAGCGGGTCATCTTTTAATCTATCAATCATCTTGATGATGCCATTATCTCTATCATAGATTTTGTTATCCGTCTGATGAGTATCGGCATTTATCCAAAGCTCTGAACCCTCACCTACTCGAGATATCAAAAGCTTCGCAATCTCCGAGGTTATATTCTGCCCCTCACAGACATAGACAATCGAATTTTCAAAACTGCGCCCGCGTATAAAAGGAAGTGGCACAAGTTCAAGCTCACCTTGCGCGATTAGATACTCAACACCTTCTGCGCCGCCGACCTTATCGTAAAATGGTCCAAGCGTCCAACTCAACTTCTCATAAGCATCTCCTTTAAGATATCCAATATCAGGCACGTCCTTTATTGAGACATTAGGACGAATAAACACCAGCTTTTGGAACTTGCCAACTTCAATATCGTGAAGTGCCTGAGACAACATTAAGTAATCCTTGCCGCTACCATACACGCCACGTAATAGCTTGACACCAACCGCCGCGTCTTGTAAGAGAGCCATAGCAACTTTCTGCTTGATATTGCGCGGCTTTAGAGTTCCAGTTATACGAGAGTTAATAGTTGGATACCGAACGGCTATCGGACCTTCGGGAGAGTTTTTATACACGTCAATCGTAGTGCCGCTTAAATCTTGGAGTAGTATATACTCATTCGGATTTAAACGAAGTAAATTCGCACAATACTCTTTCGGATTGGCATAAAATTGACTTAAATGCTCCTCGCCCATTATAAGTTCCTGATAGCCTTTATAAAGATTGTCCATTAAAAAACTCCTTATAGTAGAATTGCCATATCATCAACAATCTGATGGCAAACTCCTTTTTCTATTGCTTCATCTTTCCTTACATACCACTCACCAACAATATTATCGGTAATCTCGTCAAGTGTATAGTTTGTTCTCTCTTTCATAAAAGAGCTTAACTCGTTAACTTGGCTCTGGTAAGCTTCCATCGCGGCGACTATTTCACCATAAGTACCTGACATTTGTGAACTACCCTGATGGAAGAGGAAATACGAGTGCGGCAACATAAAGCGTTTATGACACGCGAGGTAAATATATGCCGCCGCACTGCAGCAACTTCCCATATTGATACCATAAACAGGAGTTTTGCTCATCTTTATGGTATCAATAATAGTATAATTGACATCGAGGTCGCCGCCGGGACTAAAGAAGAACAGTTTTATAGGAGTTCTGTTGCTTATGGGTTGATTTTCATCTTCTCTATTCCACTGGATGATGAGACGGCAAATCTCAAGGCTGAGATTATTAATCTCATCGTCTATCCAAAGGCAGCGATGCTCTTTGTCTTTATAAAAAGTCAAGAGTTCAGGTGTTGGTAACTGAACATTCTCGATTTCGGAAGGTATCTGGATTATCATAGGGTCAGTCATAGGTTTATCTCCTTTTCGACTTTCTTTATTATATTATAACAAAGATTTTTGGGGATTTCAAATTTAAGAAGTGCCCTCAGTTATAATTGAGAGAGCTTCTGAATCAGAAATATTGGTTGTTTCAACCTTTGTCCAAATTTGGACGATTTCATTTTCTTTTTCTTCCCAAGAGTTTTCATAGACATTCCCATCAGAGGGATAGTCGGTAAGAGTTACAGGCTTATAGCCGCATTGTAGGAATAATGAGGGGTCGTTTGTGAATACATCTTTGTCGTCAATTTTTAGAGGGTTTGGCGCACCACGAAGTTCTCCGTTTACAAGTTTTGCATACATCAAAGTTATCACCCCCAAGTAAAGCTACCGCTGCCCTGATTGTAAAATGTCGTTTTGCTGATAAGGTCATAAAGACACGGTACACCGTTTGCATCGAGGCACGGAACAAACTTCTGCGCGTCTCCGTCGGTGTAGCTATACAACCGCATAACAACCTTGTTACCCGTCCAGTTGTTGGTTCCAACATCAAATATCAGTCCGTTTGTCGGAGTTTCAAAGTCGGCAATATCATTCCAAGACTTTCGCGGAACATCATCAGCCCACACCCCATTCTTGTTCATTTGGATTTTTATGCGGTTAAACGTTTTGTATATATTCACGCGATGTTTTAAATATTCTGAAAAGTCACAAGTAAGACTACTTGCCCCGGAGTAATTTTGAAACAGCGCAAGATTATTCTTTGTTGAGCTTTCACGCGAACCAAATATTCCAGCATTTTTGTCAAGTGTTCCGATTATCTGAAAGTCTATTGTAATATCGGAATCCTGTGTTAGCTTATGCCCGGTGTCGATGTACTGAGTACCTGACGATTGGATATATTCCAATGCCGTGTAACCGTCTGGTAGACTTTCACCACCCGTTTTTTCAAGCATCATTAGCCTGCGCCTCATGTGCCGTCACCAACCTTCTGTGCAACAACCACTTTATCCTTTATCGATACTTCCCAAGTCTCATTATTTCCAAAAGTTGGAGCAACACCAATATACTTTGTGTCAGAAGGAAAGGTTACAGTAATATTGCCAGTTGAAGCAAAATTAAGTTTCATCCAACACTCAAAATCACCTGTTGGGTAGTTCAGCCTTAATGTTGATACATCAGTGAGACGGTATTCGGTATTGTCTGCAAGAATTATGCTCGAACCTTCGGAAATTTTTTGGGGGAATATAGGATTATTATTGTATTTAAGAACCCCATCGGAATTGGAAAGACTATCAAGTACAGATTTATTATTGTGCTCATGGGCTTTCTCAACTGCAGGATAGACTATATAGTTAAGAATATTCTGCAAACTTTGTGACTCCGCAGAAACATCATCGGATATTTTAGCCATAATAGCGTTTGCTTCAAGATAGTCTTGCGAAATAGTCCATCTGTCTGTATTGTCCACGAATATGGACATAACCGCCCCAACAAATATTGAAAACTCGTAGTCGGTTTCTGTAGCCCATATAAGAGGCAATAAAAAGGTTGAATCCTCGCCTGTAATTGTGCAAATCACCAAAACTTGCTTGCCTGCTTTGTAAGCCTTATCTATTTGTGTATAGGTTTTATCATGGGAAGTAATTGTATATCCTTCTTCTTCTGATTGAGCTTGTGCATTAACCACAAAAAGTTCGGTTCCCATTGAACCTCCGCCGCCAGTTCCGCCCGAGCCACCCCCGCCAGTAATGCCATCAACGGGGAAGAACTTCCCATCCTCGCCGCGTAACATAAGTACAGGAACATTATTACTCATTTTATCACTCCCCTTTTTATAAAATTCGAGTTGTACCTCGGTAAACTTTTGCTTTTTTAGTACCTACATAGACGGCAGAAACGGGTTTTGTACCGATATAAAGTTCTTTTTTACCAAAGATTGCTGTATAAGTTAGTTGGGTATTGCTTGAGGTTAGATTGGCTTCCTCTAATACAATCGCGCGCGACGGTTCTTCATTACCATCACTCCACCTCATAAAGAAATAACCGTCTTTTGGGGTAGCGGTTATAGTGGTTTGTTGAGTTTGACCTTTTGTAGTAACATCAAACTCCATTGAGGAAGAACCATTAGCACAAGCCACTGTACCTTTTGTTGTATCGGTTTGTACATTAAGTGTGTACTTCGGGCAATTATAGGTTAAGGCTATGATAGGATTTTTTAGGTATAAATGATTAGAGTTTAAATTAACAGAGCAAGACCATGTAGCATTTCCAGCAAGAGCTAAATATCCTTTATTAGTTCCTTCTTCAATTGTTATTATCACAGGTTTTGTAGTATCAAAATCTTTCGAAATAGAAGTATCATCTTTAGCAATGTCTACAGCTCCTATTTCTTGTCCATTTATTTTTAAAAACAATGGCTTTGAAGAAGCGGCTACTGTCTTTCTCGCAATACAAGACATTGTACCATTTATCCATTTAGCATACTTGGGCGCAGTATAACTATTATGGTTTAAAAAATCAGTTGGAGTCTTAGAATAAATTCTAAAGTTCGCCTCTGTATTCGTAGAATCTTCGCCCGTATTTGTACTTATGTCTATTTCTGAAGTGCTAAAATTAATCGATAAATTACCTGTAGCCATATTATCAAGCCTCCGTTACAAGAGTGATAATATTATCAGAAGTCCCTGCAGTGGGTACACTGGTAGCTTTTCGTATTGTATAACCACCCATTGCGGCTTGAACCTTACTCGGTATATCTATAGGGCTCGGAACTGCCAAGTTTTTATCATTCATCCAACTTAAAACTCCCGCTTCGCTAACCGATGGCGTAAAAGTAGCTCCACGCAAATTATCAAAAGTAAATGTAAACTTCTTCTTTGTATTATCTCCGCTTGCCGTAACACTAACTGTAGGAGTACCTACATTTTCACCTATGCTTGCGGCCGGTGCATCAAAACCCGCAGCAGCACCGGTATCCCCTTTGTCGCCCTTTAGGTTCTTGAAGTCAAAGTTAAAGTTCTTCGCTGTATTGGCCCCACTGGGCATAACAGTAACTGAAGGTGTACCAACGGCATTATTAACAGTTGCCGTAACCGTTCCGAACCCTGCGGCCGCACCCGTAGATCCTTGCTTAGCAACGGAGTAAGCGGTCTTAGAAGTATTATCCGTCATTGATACGATAAATCTCGTCCAAAGATAATTTCCTGCGGCGACACTCGGGGGCGTTGCTTGCCAACCAGAGGTCGGCGCAGTTGTATTTGAGGTGCTGCCCATATAGGTAATATCGATTGATTTAATGCCATTACCTGTATCACCTTTATCGCCTTTATCACCTTTGATATCGGATTCCATGCCTTCGGGGTTAATCCATACTTTAACTGATGGATCTGTTGGTTCAGTCGTACCAACGAAAACTCCGGGGTCACCCTTAGCACCTTGTATGCCTTGCTTACCCGGGATAATAACGGTTTCTGTAAATACGGGAGGGTCTATTGTAACTTCTACGAAATTATTCTTACTCATCAGTTACCTCCTGCGTTATCTTCAAAAAGAGTACCGTTCATAGTGAGTGGCACGATACTTGTTTCGGGATAGACAATACTGCCATCGCTACCTTTTAGCTCGATACGAGTATCCATATATAAAGTCTGACCCGGTTCAAACAGAAGAGTTTCCTCCCCAGTGAAGGGCACAAGATAAAGTCCCTCATCATCGCCTACTGTTACTTCAGAAGCTCCTGTTGCAGAGTATGTTTTTTTAACACTTGCAATATCGTTTTCTGTTTGGTAGGGTTTGAAGAGAAATTCAATCTTATTTACTGTTAAAGAGGATTTATTCTTAACTCTTACGGAAAGAGTACAAGGATTTCTTCTTTTCATATTAAAACCTCCTTTAAAAAAAGTTTAAGCTCTCTATTTATAAGTAGGAGGCTGAGGATTAACTAAAGAAAAAAGAGCCAGTTAAGGCTCTTTTCGCATTTATTATATCTCCTTTCGAGTGAACTTAATCTCCTAAAATCTTATTTAGCGTTTTAACAATTTCCCTTCTGCCCTCGTAATCACTTCCGTGATACTTCATTGCAATGTCACGACTTACGTCTTTAAGAGCATAATCCCAATCTATCTTTTGTCCGCAATGATGACAATAGCATTCTTTGTCTCTATAAAATGCAAATTCTGTATTACAACAAGGACAACAGTAAATAATTTCTGTCATTTTGTTCCAATCACTAATGCGCGCGACCTTTGGTTTTAATGATTTCATGGTTAATTCTCCAATCTTGGCTTAAACGTAGAACTCTTTCCAACACTGTTCACAAGTGCCTTCATTAGATGTACATTCATTAATTTTCATACATCCAAAAATTCCAGTACCATAAATATGCCTTCGACAAACCGTTGGTATGGGACTTGAATACTTAGAACCAGCTCGAAGCATCGCATTAGGAAATTTGTCACGAAAATCGGACATATAGTTTGCATGGTCATCAGCCCATTTACTAACAATATCGACTACCTCTTCGGGATACATACGAAATAGCACAGTACAAGAATCTTCTCCTTTTTCTTCTCCAAGCTTCATAATAGGACATTCTTTACAATAAGGAATCGCATGGCACAATTTGTCCTTAACTTTTAAAAACTGAATATTAGTCAATTCCATATTAAGTCTCCTTCTTTATTTTCTATATATATTATAGCTTAAAAGGAAAGAAAAATCAATTTTCCTCTACCTTGCCCGTTATAAGTTCAGAATAAGGAAGGCTCTCAATCCACTCACAAAACGCGCGCCACTCGTCGAGTTTATGATTGCGGCGAGACTTGTATATGTTGGCAAGCACTTCATAGTTCAGCATTATGGTGCGGCGCTGGTTGTAGGAAGAGGGAAGAAGCTGAATCATCTGCCACCAAATGTCTTTTTTAGAAGGTTGAGTTTTATATTCATCTGTCTGCTCAGTATAATTATTGTAAATATTCCGATAAATATTGAGTTCATTAATAATAGTTTCAAGTAAGTAGGTACTAATCAAATGCTCGTGCGAAAAATCATCAAGCGTAAATTCCTTTGCCTGAATCTTGTGCATAGTTGAACATGAGTTAGCAACCGTACCTACCTTATAAGTGTCGAATTCCTTCCACCAGTAGAGAGGTGCTACTATATCCACATACACCGTAATCATCCTCATAAACTTACGATGGTCAGTACCCGCATTGCGTAAACGCTTCATTAAGTCGAGATCGTTGGGACCAATAACGTCATTGTACCGTTCACATTCTTGACCCGGTTCACACCCCTCACAGCCGATACAGGGAAAACTATCACTCTTCTCCCAAGAGTTCATCGGATTTCTCATGCCTCTGATTGCGGCTTCCCATCCGACAATTTCGCCATTTTCAAACTTTATCATTTAATTTAACCTCTTCTCTTAAAAAAGTTCAAAATCTTATTGATAATTGTATAAATAACTTTAAGGGTAAGTGCCATAGACGGCTCCTTAATTGGGTCTTTATCCTCATCAAGCACGTTATTGTAATCCTCAATGCCACGCGCTTCCGTAAAGCTCATTGTATAGGGAAGAATAAACCTGCCGTTCATTCCCCAGTCTGCACCCCATGAGTTCTGGCAAAGGAATCCATCTTTCGTCCAACCAATGACCATAATTGCGTGTCCGCCGCAATACTCGGGACTCTTTTCCTCACAACTAAGTATACCCTTATCATTAACATAAAAGCTATAGCTCCAATTTAGCGCGGCAAGCACAGGTCCATAATTGTAAATCGCATACTTAATTTCCGCGGGCGAATTACAGCTAAAGTATCTATTGATACGATAATAATAAGCCGCTTCTTTCTTCTCGGGAACTTTAAGAGTCGCTTCTGCACTTTCGTAGCAGTCCGGCACCTCAATATTGCCCGGGCAGTCCTCATACTTCATATCGCCATACTTCAATGCAGTCGCGCAAGCATCACGAAGATACATACCTTCGCCCTCGTGTCCATAAAGCATCTTCTGAGTGCCATAGATAAAGTTAGTTGAAAGGTCGTCCTCGGTATAAGACTCCAAAATACTCGACATTGCATGAGCGACGCAAGAATTTACCGCCCCCTGATTTTTAATGGGGGCTTCAACCCCAAAAGTAAACTCTTCGGGCAAGTTCGCCACAGAAACGACTCCTGCTTTTAGTTTGTAATCTCGGACGTCTTTCTTCTCAGGTAGACATCCACCTACTGGATATTTTCTCTCTTCCATTATAATTCTCCTATTATTTCTTTTTATGAAAAGGTGAGACCTCAACTTTCATTGTCGGTCTCACCCCAATGCTCTAAAAAATTGTTATGTCCCTTTTCAGTGCATATAATAATAGGAGGTATATCATCAGTACCTTCCATAACAACAAGGCTATCATTTCTAAGCTTTACCATATCTTCCTCATCAAGAGTAATAAAAAGCTTATCATATCTTTTCAATGCTTATACCTCCTGCAATTATTTGTTTTTGTTTTGGGATTGGGATTGGTAAAAACAGTATCGCCACGTGAAGGCTCCCAAATGATACCGCACCGGCTGTCAGATTCGAACTGACGTGGAGTTTCCTCGACGGAGTCAAAGTCCGTTGGTTTCAGCCGCTCACCCAAGCCGGAGTATTAAAAAAGAAAGGAAAGGGTTGTTTGCTTTGCGTCCTTATATAGCGTTTCCCACTATGCCACATATCGCTTTCGCGCCGGTGGTAGTTTAACAACCAAAATCCATGATAACGCTTGCTCCGGCTGAGCCGGTTGGTGGGAGTAATGAGATTCGAACTCATACTGAACAAATTTTGAGTCTGTTGCCTCTGCCGTTGGGCTACACTCCCATAATTGATGGTTGCTATTTATGTCTGGATGGGCAACCACTCCACCCGTGCCAAAGCACTCGCCCGCAACACAAGTCTATATATCTTGCCACAGGCTATATAATAAGCATTAAAAAAATAACGCCCCTCCACCCAAAGTCGCCGTTATTTCTTATCTTTACTTTCTATATATATTATACCAAGATTATAAGGAAACTTCAAATTTTCTTTAGATGCTCTTCCACAAAACCATCTCTTGTTGTGTAAAAGATTTTTGAAATTCCCAAATCTCGTATAAGCCTAATACAACTGGCACAAGGTCGCGCGCAAGCCGGGGTTCCATCTTTAAGTTCTCGATAGACGAAAACTTTAAGTCGAGAAAAATCAATTTCCTTTTTGCCTATCAAAGAGTTCAAAGCGGAAACTTCTGCGTGTACTTTCGCGGGAAAGCGCACATCAATATTACGATAATGATTATATCGTTGTTGAGTCGGATTTGTTTTATTGGAATTATATCCACTCGACAATATGCGCTTTCCATCAACAACAATACAACCAACCTTAGTGCGCGAGAAGTCTGAAAGCTGACTTACACCGCGCGCGACCTCGAAAAACTTCTTATCAGATTTAGTCATTTTCTTCTCTCACTTTCTATAAATATTATAACAAAAGTTTAAGAAGATTACAAATTACTTCTGTTTAAGAAGCTCATTAACCTTTTTCTGAACGGTATAGTAATTGTAGCCAGCCTTAGTAAGCAGACGAACTCTTGTGACTCCGTTGCCCCACTTGCCAGCAATAACCTCGCGGGCAACCTCATCGACGGATTTCTTCGCAGGTTTAGCGGGCTGTTTCTTTTCTTTGAGAAGTCTCTCGACCTCTTTCTGAACCGCCGCGTAATCATAGCCAGCTGCTTCAAGTCTCTGCTTTCTCTCAGCGCCATTGCCCCACTTACCAGCGATAACTTCCTTGGCTATCTCGGTGTTTGACTTTTTGTTTGAAGGGGTCGGCGCAGGTGTTGGCGCAGGTGTAGGTTTACTGTTTAGTTTAAGACCGTAGAAATTTGCAACTGCGGTAGCAATAGCCTTCGCGCACTGCTGCTGACCACTTGCGTAGATTACCTTATCCCTGTCGCTCTTTGTGTCAATAAAGACAGTCTCAACAAGGAAAGACTGGCACTTTATTTCTCTAACGCAGCCAAAATAATCCTTACCGTTCATAACCTTAGTCTTCGCGCCGCGGTCTTTAAGGCCAAAAGTAGTCGCAATAGACTTACTAATCGCGGCGGCAAGAGTCTTACCCTGTTTGTTGCCACTCTTATAATAAACCTCGGGACCAGTACCACCACCCGCATTAAGATGAATTTCCATATTCAAGTCATACTTCTTTGAATTGACATACTTAATACGTTCGCTAAGGTTCTTGTCAGCATCATAGTTAATGACATCGACGTGGCAATTATACTTGGAAAGCTCTTCGCCAATGCACTTGCCTATCGCGCGACCAAGTTTAAACTCCTGATAGCCAGCAGAAGTCGCACCACTATCATAACCGCCTGACTGAGCCTTGCCATGTCCAATACATACAGATATATTCATTTTTTATTCCTCCTTTAGATAATTCCAACTTTCTCATACTTAGAGAGAGGATTCTCGTGGTCCATAATAACCAACTCCATTCTTGCATTAAGAAGCTTTACAAACTGGCGAGTAGCAAAGTCATTCTTAAAATGAGCGGTTATATATTTGTGACCTTTACCATAGAGAGTCGCGCCGAGAATATCACGACAAAAACGAAGATAGTTAGCGTAAGAGAGTTCAAGGAGACGCGAGGGAAGAACATCATAGCTTCCAGTAGTAGCAACCTCATACTTATCCAAAAAATCTTCGGTAACACAAATCATATAATCCTTATCATTTGATACCGAGGGTTTAAGTTCAAAATAAGTCATATTGCTATTTCCTCCCACAGTTGTCGAATTTCTTCCTCTTCCTCTTCGTCCAATATACAAAGGTCACCGATATTTATATAAGCGCCGCTTACTTCACTTACTACAAACTCGGGCAAGTCACCTTTATAACGAACTATTTTTGTCTCGTCAACCTTACGATAGTTCTTATCAACATATTTAGAAACTGTTGATGCACTAAATCCAATTTGACGGGCGACTGCCGCATAAGAACCAAGCTCTTGATACAGTTCATTCATTTGGACAATATCTTCTTGAGTAACCTTTTTCATACTTTTCTTCCTCTCTTACTTTCTATATATATTATAATATATAAAAAGGAAAAAATCAATTTTTATTTTCTCCTTCTTTTTAAGTAGATATTTTCTTTGTGGACTTTATTAAATACCATCGGGAGCTTTGTAGTAAAGACCACAATGACACATTCCCGAACTTGTTTGTGCGCGGAACTCTTGACAAGGGCATTTTGTCTCAGGAGCTTTTATAAGACGGCAAGGACAATAGCCACCATTTTCCTTTAAAGCCGCACGAATTTTTGCAACATGTTCCTCATCTTCACTCACACATATCTTCATTAAAACAATACCTCTTTGCATACTGATTAAGACTTGCTAAATTGATACCTAAAACTGAATCGTAATGTGAAACATCATCGGGGCGAAAACGACCAAATTTTATAACAATGTTTGGAGTTTCGATTATATTCTGGAAGAGATATTGTTGAAGTATGGATAAGTTTCCCGTCTCTCCTAAAAGCTCTTTTTCAGTATAACCTGTATAGATAACAATATCATCATTACACTGATATTCATCTCGTAACAGGCTTATAAGCGCGCAAACTTGCTCCATTGACTCTACAGAATAGAAAGGCTCAAGTCCACCCATTACGATTGCGTGAGTAAGAGGGTTCTCAATATATCGTTTAATAATATCCTTATCATCATAACTTACAATCTGCGCCTTAGCGAGAGAGCTATTCTGACAAATAGCTCTCCCGCACTCTTTCTCGCACTTAAAGTCGCAGCAAGGAAATATCAAAAACATTGAAGTCTTACGATAATTTACTATATCCTCATCCACTAAACCTTTAAGTTTAATTTTCATCTTCTGCGCCCTCTTTCAAATGTAATTCAAGAAGTGCCGCTTGACAAATTTTTATTATACTTACAAGACGAGGAAGCACGAGATTAACGAAAAGCTCTTCTTGCTCAGTAGGTAGAGGGGTAACGTATTGCTTCTCATCATCAACAATATTTGCCATTTCAGTAATCTCATCAAGAGCTTTATCTAATGTATCGGCAAAACCCTCTATTTCGGGCTGAAGCATTGTTGCTTCAATACCTTTTTGGTTCTCTACCCAATCATCACCAAGAGACCCATCTATAAACCCTTTTGTGCGCGCGTCCCTTATCGACTCTTGTACATTTTTATAAACATTCGGAAATAGGCTTGCAGTCAAAAACTCAAAAGATAAATCTGGGTCTTCTGTGTTGGAAATCTTCTCAATTTGTTCTGTAAGCTTTTTTAATTTTGAAAGTTTTGTTTTATCAACACTCATTTATTCACATTCTCCCATTCTCTCATTTCAAACTCTTGTTTCCGCGCGCGGGACCATGTGCGTACTGGTGTATAGAATCCGACGATTCTTGTATACTCCGTCGCCACAGGTTCTCCACAGACTGGACAAACACTACCATAGAATCCATGATTGTGCTTACAAGCTTGAATCTTCGTGTTAAAGGCAAAATAGGTCAAACCTTGTGAGGCGATATAATTGGTCATATCCCAGGCTTGTTCAAAGGAGTTAAACGGTGCATCCAAATTTAAATGTGCAATTGACCCGCCATTGCAGTAACTATCAAACAATGAAGCAATGCGTATCCGCTCTTTCATGGTCGTCTTAATGCCAAGCGGTATAAACTGATTACCATACAGCGGCAAGTCCTTGATAACCTTATCGGGGAATAGATATTCATCCGCCTTCTGTAACTTGCCTGCCGCAGACTCACCAGGGATCTGTTCTGTAGAAACCTTGTAGTTTTTGTCCAGTATGAACTGCTCTTTGGTCATATTTATAACTTCAAAGATTCTACGTCCAAACTCATCTGCTTTGGAGGTATAGTAAGTGTTACCTTCTTCATCCAGCTTGGTATAACCAAAAGCCTTCATTGTCTCATATACGCCAATGATACCTATGGTGTTGTATTGACTGGCCAGATCAATGAGACCATCATCATAGTTCGGAAGAAGTCCTTTCTCACAGTCGCGCGCAATGATATGTCGAACTGTATCCAGTACTTTAAGGTCAAGCTCCACTCTGTCTCTAAGGCGGCAAAGGTAATCTTGCTCGTCTTTTGATTCATATGCGATACGCGCGAGGTTAATGGTAGAAACCTTAACAGAGCCTACTCTTAGCGCCGTACCGCCAATTGAGGAAAAGAATCCAAGGTCTCTTATATTACTCTTCAATCTACAACAGTTGGACAGCGAAGTAACGGAATCACTCGTAAAGAGATTTGAATCGCTCCACTTCATATTGTGTCGAATCGCCCACTTTGCAAAATCTTCATCCTCAAAATGACCGTCCTTATAGATAAAGGAAATTGAAGAGACGGGGAAAGTAAACATATTCTTAGAACGAATATCACTCATTCCCTCAAGGAACATTTTCTGAAAGTCCATAATGCCGTCCAGTTCGTCAATCATGGGCTTACCATCTGGAAATTCCTTGCCGCCAAACAGTGCAATCAAATATGGCGTGTCGAAGAAATTTACATTCGTAAACGCACTCTGAATTGAGTCACGCACAGCCGGTTGATTGACGGCGTAGATCAAGCGCTGGATGTTCTGAAGCGCGTACGTAGTCGGATCTTTGGTATAGTAACCGCTTTCAACGTCTCTTGACCAGAAATAATACATATACGGAATTAGATCTGGCAAACCGCAAGCACCAGAAGAAAGATTGCTCGTATAGCTCACGAATTCCTTAACGAAATCTACGAACGTTGTAAGGTGCCGCGCAGGCTCGTAGTTGAATCCCTTGAGGAAGAACAAGCCCTCTTTAGCAAGTCGTTCGAGTGTATATGCGAAGCAGTACGGTTTGTACGTAGACGTATCAGCATCATGTAAATATAGAGCACGTGACCACTCTGCATCCAACCACTCATTCGCGCATTGGAATCCATATTTCTTATTAAGTTCATAATAAATCTTGTTAAATGCAAGAAGCTTTCTATGCGACTTCGGCATCTCGTTAAGCAGAGTTCTCATATCCTTATTGCCAACATTAGCACTACTATCAATTGAAGCGTCTGCCACTGTCTCGGTATCAATAAAGTTATCAATAAAGTCGGTAAAGCTTAGTTGTTTATCACTAAACCCATTTAGCTCGGCAAACTCTTCGCCATATTTCTCCTGCATTCTATTATACTGAGTAGTAAAATTCTTACTAAGTTTTACATTAATATTCAAGCCTGTGCCTCCTGTTGGTTAACCCATATAATAGCATCCCTAAAATTATAAACTGTTCCGTCAACCTCGAGATTTGGCGCGGCTCTAAAGCCTTTCATAAGCATGGTGTCAATATCATCACAAACTTGATACTGGAAGTTCTTTGCCTTGAGTTTCTTCTCCAAAATCTCACACTGCGGGCAATGGGTTGTATAAAGAATAATCATTCATTTTCCTCCTTATAACAATAAATACAGTATCCACCCTCATATTGGTGTTGACACTGTTTTTGTAACTCGGCGTTCTCTGCGAGAAGCTTCCTTACAGTATTGTTAAGGGTGAATTGATTTGGCGTAAATAGGCTTTCGATTATTTGATTATTGTTTTCAATTTTTTGTTTAATTTCTAACTGAGTCATTCTCAAATTTTCCCCCTTTTAATGTGACTTCATTACACTCGTAAAAGAGTTTAAAAAGTTCATAGTTCTCCTGCTTAACGAACTGAAGAATATCGCGGATTTCTTCTCTTCTCTCCACGCCTCGTAGGAAGAAAGTTCCTTTATAAACACCTTCAATATAAAATGAAAATGGAGCTTTTATAAAGAACTCGTTATCGGTGTCTTTCGGCTGTAGAGCATAAGATTGCCAAAGAACCAGCAACTTTTTCCAGCGCGGGTCAAGAAAAAAATCCTCGGTATAATTAAGTCGAATTTTAAGTTTGTGGCTTCGCGAAAAGACGACTTGCTTAAAGATTTTTGGAAGTTGGTTCATTAAAAACTCATCCGTGGCGTATCGTGCGCCCGCGCCAATATTGTAGACAAGCTGGTCAGTTATTGTAGTTCCTTTTGTATGCTGAACAAAATCATAGAAAACCTCGTCATCCATTACTCCATTATATTGTAAAGAGTAAAAAGCCGCAGTGTTACGAAAATTCGTCCAATCTAAAAGGTCTTGGTCATCTTTTACAACGATTGGAAATTTTGAACCAACTCGACGCCCTGTAACATTGTTGGGCATATGATTCAATAGGCTATTGATTACATCTCGCGCGCCCTCTATCTCGCCTAAATTGGGGTCATGAAGAAAAAGACAATGTGCATTACGGAGATTCAAAAGTTGTGTTGCATATGCTTTCCAAATTGTTGAGCCATCCAAAGACAGACGAAAATGGATGGCTCTGGACATTACTTTAAAGGCTTGAGTATAAAATGAGTTGGTACAAAAAAGTGGTTCAACCTTACTATAAATGCTTGTGTCGGCACTGCAACGTTCAATTGCTTCGTCCATTGGAACATATGTGCCGCCAGTGTAGGCAAGCCCGCCTGTTGTAAGATTGTCGTAAGACAACGGATTCCGTATAAATATACCATCATTGTAATCTTTTTGAAGAAAAATAGAAGTATGTCGGTCTCGTTGTATACTTGGCGTTAAGACTACTATTTCGTTCTTTCGCTTATAATAAGTTGCCAGCTTCATTAATTCAAGGTTGAAAGGAACATGAACATAACGCCGAAAATCATCATCATATAACGCTATGCTCATATCTCCTCATCTCCTGCTCTTTCATGTCTTACGACTACATGTCCGTCTTCATCTACACTCTCAATCTGTTCTACAAGATGCCAAGGTGTGCGCGCGTACTTCTTTCCAAGGAAAACCTCACCGCGTCGAATTCCACTTATAATTATTTTCGAGCCTCTTGCGAACCAAGACTTCTCAATGACGTGTTTTTTACCATCGTCACCTCGCTCACTTATCTGCTTATCATAATGCGCGAAAACTGGACCAAAGATTTTTACAGTCACAACGCCCGAAGTTGTCAGAAGAGTTACCGAATGTTTGTTCTTATCTCTGTCTAAAACGGTGCCCGCAATACGAACAATTTTATAAAGAGGGACTTTCTTCCCTTTTATCATAATCTCTGTTTCAATAACCGGTTCTTCAGGAAGAGAAAAATAATCAACACAATTATAAGCACTCAAATCTGCGCCTGCAAGTTCATGAGGATGTGAATAGAAGCTAACACTATCCATTTCCCATTTACTCAAACTACCTTTACAATACTTATTCCACATCTCATTCTCAAGACGATCATTAACCGCTTTTAAGAGCTCTTGATTATGAGATTGGACATAAGGTCTAACTTTAGCCATATAGGAGTCATAAATAGGCTTCCAACTGGTCTTTAAGATGCTAAAACCTGATTCTGCGCGCGAGTCCTCTCTCAGCTTATCCATATCGAAATTTTTCTCATAAAATTCAAAAGCTACATCATTAAGAAGATAAGTTTTCTTATCATCATCAAGAAGCTTTCTTAGATAGGTATTATAATTAAAAACTCTGCGACTCATATCATATTCGTCTGGAATGAGACCAAAATCAATTAACATTCTCATATTTTGGAGCGTAATTCGTTTTTTCTTGCCTGAGATTAAATCAATATATTCGTGCATAATCTCAGTTCTATCTCCAAAACAATCGAGCGCGCCAGCTTTTATAAGATTTATTACCTGTGGCTTCTTCATTTTGACACGATTTAACAAATCTTCCAAATTCTGATACGGACGATTTTTAATAATCTCACTCACAATATCCGCGCCGACTCTTGTAATTCCAGTTAAGCCATAACGAATTTCTGAGTTTTCAACATCGGGAGAAAAAGTAAGCTTTGACTCATTAATATCTGGTGGCGCAATCGAAACGCCCTCTTCGCGCATCTTGCCAATTGCTGTCGCAACTTTACCATAGTTACTACTCTTTGCTTTTTTCTTTTTCTTCTCTACTTTCCTCGGAGCTTCTTCTTCATCCTCATCATCTTCGTCATCTTCATCATCATCAGGCTCGTCTACAAAACTATCGATTGAAGATACTGTCACTTCTTCATAGCAATTTTCGCAACCGTCTGAATCTTCTGATTCCTCTTCGTTATCTGAACCGCCGCCCGCATCATTAATCAGACACGCACAATCCCATAATATAAGAGGATATTTAAATGCTAAATTCATTTCCTGCAATGCAACGAGTGAGTACGACAAAGTGTGACTCAGATTGAAGCCATACCCACGTGACGTAGAAACTAACACAGACCAAACATAGTTACAAAGATGTTCATCCAAACCTTTTTCTTTGGTAACAGCGTAATACTCTTTCTCTAACGCCTCGAATTCTGATGCCTTCTTTTTCGCTATCGATTTTCTGAGTCGGTCTGCCCAGTTCAGATCAAACCCGCCACATTCCGGAATCTGAACCAGTTCCATAAATAGCTCCTGCGCTTCACAGATACCATAAGAATTTAGCAGAATCTTCTTTAATAACTCCTGATGCTCTTTCTTGACGCCATAATGGTCCATCTCATCATACCAAAGATTTATATTATTCTTAAAACGAGCATATTTCGCAAGCGGAAGTTCTGCACCTTTTTCCTGCGCCATTAGTCGAATAACTGAATTCAAGTGCGCCAAGTCGTCAACAGATTGAGGATGAGTTAATGCAATACCTTGAATACCGCTCTGCTGTTCCATCTGGAAAAGACTTAGGATACGATGTTCCCATATCATTTTCCACATATCAGGATTATCGCGCTCCAAATTATAAATACCAACGACTTTTTCATATGTCTCTTTCAAAGTTGGTTCTGGAGTTACATATCCATACTCAACTAATAAGTCAAGCTCATTATGAATTTTATCCAGTCCTTCAATAGACAATAAGTCGTATTTGATCAAACTTACCGCTTCATCGTCATGTAGATCATATGCTGTAACCAACGTACCATCGGGTGCGCGCATTAGTGCAGTATAATCAACCAACGGCTTATCGGTAAAGATAACTCCACCCGCGTGCTGACCAAGACGATTAACCAGCCCCTCAATACGAAGTGCAACTTCCCAAAGTTCAGGATAATTCTCTGTCATCTCATATACAAACTGCTTAACTGGGGCAAATCCTGCTTCTTCGTCTCCATAAAAGCACTGCCTCAAACTACGTGGTTGTCCACGGTCAACTGGAATAAGTGCTGCTATTGCTGATGCTGCATCTATATCAATACCAAGTCCACGCGCGGCTGTGAGTATAGCAGATTTTGGCTTTTCAGTACCAAAGGTTGCGACATTTGTAACATAATCTTCACCATAGGCTTGACGAAGATATTGTAGTACCTTCTTACGCCGACTTCCCTCTATATCTATATCTACGTCTAATACGCTAACACGATCAGGATTCAAAAATCTCCATGATTTCGTCTGCACTGTCTCCCACAACGGATTTATCTGCGTGATATCGCATAAATACAATAAGATAAAACCGACGCCCGAACCGCGTCCGGGACCAACTAATGTTCCAGCATCCCAACAACAATCGATTATCTTCTGTAGATTAAGATAATATGAACTCCAATGTGTCTTATTCTTAATCGAAGATGTCCAAGTTTTCTCAAGACAATCTTCTATTGCATCATAGGTTTCTTTATTCTGAAGCCTTTCATCACTTTCAACTTTTTCAACAATGCAGTCAATTAACTTTCTATCGCCTATAAAATCTGATTCTTCAAAAGTTTTAAAATGAGGTATCACCGCGCGCATCGTAGGTCTTAATACATTTTTTGGATTAAATTCTCTCCAAGGCAATATCGGAATTTCCAAAGATTTTGTTAAATCATAGTCCTTACAGCTATTTCTAATTGTAAGTATATTACCATAGGCTTTCTCCAGCTCTTCTTCTGTAAGGTCAAGATGACTCTCAAGTTCTTCTGTATCCATCATATAAGTGGTTAAATAAAAGCTCTTAACCTCTCTGTCGCCATCCTGCGCGTTAAGAAAAGCCTCATGTATTGGTGCATCTTCTTTCTTCAAATAATGGCTATCCGTAGTGATAATATACGGTATATTTAAACGTTCGCTCATCTCAATAAGCTTTCGATTAACATAGGTCTGCTCAGTTGTTGCTGACGGCTGAAGTTCGAGATAGAAATTACCTTCACCAAAAAGATTATGGAGCTGAATCACCCAATTATCAATTCTTTCAAGTAACTCTTTATTGCCCGGATTGGTCGACGCCCGCATAATCTGTGTCGGTAAACATCCGCCCAAACAAGCGGTGCTACCAATAAGATGTCCCGGATTCGCTCCAATAACTTCAAATAAATCCGAGTAATAAGTTGGAACTCGTCTCATCTTACCTTTTGATATCCAACTTCTTTTCCAAGCTCTCGTTGAAAGCTCTCTCAACTGCGCGTGACCAATTTCATCCTTTGCAAGAAGAATAAAGTGATAGTATCGATCCTGTCCTGAAATAAAATTATCTTTTGTTAGACCGTCACGGCAAAGATAGATTTCATTACCCAAAATTAACTTAAAATCAGGATTCTTCTCCTTAACTTTTCGATAATACTTTTGAGCCTTAATATGACAACTCAGCGCTTCATGGTCTGTTATAGCCAACACAGAATGTCCCAGTTCTATTGCATAATCAATCAGTTTATCTTCTCTAATAATACAATCACGAAGTCGTAAGTTAGAAAATTGCGAATGATTATGGAGTGACCCCGGATATTCAATTTTCATCCACATCGCCTCCTACCTATTTTCTATATATATTATACCATTTATTTCCCCTAAAGTCAAGTTAAAATTAATAACTATCATAAAAGATAGCCTTAATATTATCCCCTTGTTTTAGTTTCTCCTGTATGAGAATTTCCAAACTTTTAACCTGCTGCTCAAGTATCGGGCGCATAAGTTCATAATCAAAATTGCTATTAGCTTGGTCATCAAAATATCTCTTCGAAATAGCGCACTGATGGATAAACCATTGAATATCCTTTAAATCCTCTACTGTAAGAGCAAAATCAAACTTACCATCAGTTTTTTCATCGTGGTTTCTACGGATAATACTAAGAATATAAGACCTTATTCCATAAGCCCTGCACCAATAAGCTACCTCATACTCATATCTAAAGTCTCTGTCAGAACCCTCGTTAAGCTCGATAGGGTCTTCTATGCCATCGTATATACTTTGTACCCTTTGAAAAAGCTCACTTTTCTCTTTGGTTCTAACTACAACACCGTTTTCAAGTCCCATATTAATCCTCCTTTGTGTGCGCGGCACCATATCGAATTTCCCAAGCTTCAATTATTTCATCAAGAGTTCGCGGAGTATAATCCATCCAAGGCATCATACAACCAACATTCATAAAATGACCTGTTGCACGACCGGGCGCATCGTGAGCAACATCAACAATATCTCTTCGAAGTCTCCACAAATGATACTCCTCTATCGTGCTATGAACATGACCATACAACATCCAAAAGTCTTCATTGTAAGCCGCACGATGAAGGGGTATTGGATAGTGACAAAGAATCACATGACGTCCATTGTCTTTAATTTCCATGAGATTCTGCTGGTCTATAAATCCTCCCAGTCCACGGGTCTCTTTTGAGAGCTGCTTGTCGTGATTGCCCGTTATAAGAATTTTTCTTCCATTAAGCTTATGTCCCATTGCAGTTGGACTTACATTTTTCCAACAAAAGTCCCCAAGGATATAAACCATGTCGTCTTTTCCAACTTTTTCATTCCATCTTTTTATCATTTCTTCTTCCATTTCTTCTGTATCCTGAAATGGTCTCTTGTCGAACTTAATTACATTTTCATGCCCAAAATGAGTATCGGCAATGTAAAACTTCTGCATTTCTTAACCTCTTTCTTTCTTTATATTTTCTTACTTTTATAAATATATTATAGCATAAAAATTTTTCTTTTACAACTTTCAAAAGACCACTTGTCATATGACAAGTGGTCCTACTTTTAAAACGACAGCCGCGCATCGTGAACTTCCGCTTCTTTTATTAAAATTTGAGGGGTAGTTATTCCACACCATTCGTTTAAATTAGCTTCGCCAACAACTTCTATATCAAGTTCAGAGTAAGATTGGAGTTTTTCTATGAGGTCTTCTGCTCCATAAGTCTTAACATAAACAATTCCATTTTTAGAAAAGCGAACTGCATTTTTATTCTTACCCATTATCTGAACATCATTGCGACTTATTGTAATGTTATGGACATAAATAAGAGGAGTTGAATTGCCTGTTCCCCAAATTGAGTTATGTTGAGACAAATCTGTTATAAGTGCTTCCAAATCCTCATCTACAGCAAAACGAGAAAAATTAACAGGGAAAAAAGACTCTGTAAAATTATATGTGCTTAACTGCTCATTGGCAAGTTCATGAAGTCGATGTAGATTCTTTTCGGGAATTGCACAACCCGCCGCACCCTCGTGTCCTTGAACAAAGTCAAATAGTCCAGTATCATTGAGATAGCTTCGAAAATTGCTGAACTCGCTGTTGCTGACTCCACGGATACTTCCCTTTATAACTCCGTCATCATTAAGGCGCGCAACTATTGTTGGATGCTTATATTTTTCCGCAAGCTGAGTGGCAACCAAGCCATTAAGCACTGAAGGGAAATTATCTTCATTATCAAGACGAATAAAAAGAATCTGATTTTCCAAAAGGTCATACTTAAATATCTTACTCTCAATGCGCGCGACTGCTGCTTCTTTGTCTTTATTTTGATGGGTCCGCGCATTGACACATTCTCTTACGCTCTCAACTGCTGCTTCCTCAAGAGTCCCCTTCGCGCCTCGTTTATTACAAGGCACCATATGATGACCGTCAATCATACCAAGAAAGAGTCGAGATTTCTCTTCTTGCGTTCCGACTCTTATCATTGCATTTATTAAAGGAACAATATAAAATGCAACTGTCATTGGCGTTAAATGTTCTTGAATTTCACTCCAAGAAGAAGCCATTTGTTTTGTAATTGAATACGCCTGTTTAATAGCCATTGTTTTAAAAAAGTAATTATTTACTTTTCTAAACCCAGTCTCAATTATATAACGATTCTCCATATCAAGGACAGAACCCATATCACCAGTAATACCAAGCGCGGCAAGATCGATATACTTATCTGCATTGGAAAGATTATGAGTGGCATCATATCTACGACAAAACTGATAGGCGACGCCCGCACCCGTAAGTGCTTTATTTTTATAATTAGACGAAAGTTGATTATTTATAATTACGGCATTATCACTAAATGGAGGCTCTGCCAAATGGTGGTCAAGCACGAGACAAGGAATACCAAGCTTGCCAAGTCTTTCATGATATTCATAATCGTTACTCGAGCTATCAGGAAGAATTATTAAACTATATTCTTTTTTGCCGTTTTCAATCGTATCAATAACATCTTCCAAGCCATGTTGCTTACCCTCGTGGAGAATATACTCAATCTCTATTTCAGGCTTGAGTTCTTTTATATATTGATACATAATAGCTGAAGATGTAAAACCATCACAGTCGCAATCAACAAGCAAAAGTATAGGCTTGTTTATCTGTAAAGCTATATCTAAAACTACAATACCCTTATCAATATTCTCTAAATTTTCGGGGGATTGTAAATATTCTTCCGTAGGATGAAAAAAATCTTCAAGATTCTCTACGCCACGCGAGAGAAGCAGGTTGTTAAGATAATTTTCCTTAAAGTTTGGATTTTCTAATTTTATTTTCACTTCACATGTCTCCTTCTTGATAATAACTCTAAAAAGACAGCCTCTCCTTGATCAACTGGGCTGTCTTTTTTCAGCGTCAGATTTATATCATCATATACAAAGGAGAAGGTAGCATAATTATTATATTTTTTACATATATTATAAAGTTTATTAAAATACTCTTCCTCATTGGGCTTTTCTTCATTGTCTAAGCATAGACAGATTTCTTTTGGAGCACATTCCCGCATTAGTAGATTTAACTGATACTTATTAAAATTAGAACCACAGATTGCTACACCACAACTTGGAAAATTAAAATCTTCCAATTTAAGAATCGATTTTTCCCCCTCGAAAATAAGTGCAAATCCATGCTGTTTTATATTTTCTTTCGTCTTGTTTAAACCATACAAGTTAAGTGAAAGACGATGGGTATACCATTTCTGTTCGATTTGAACTGGCATATATTTACCATAAGTCTTTGCTTCATACTCATCAAGCGCGCGACCTCTAATCCCAACCAAATTCCCATTCACATCATAGTGAGGAATAATAATTTTGTTCTGAGAGGTAGAAAAAAGTATATTATACTTATCCATTGCTTCTTTAGAAATGCCTTCTTCTAACCATTGCGCGGGATAGTATTTTTGAAACACATCTAAAACCCCTTCAGGATAAACTGGCAAATTCTGTGTACGAACAATCGGAGAATATCTATCTCGTAAAAGATCATGCTGTTCAACGCCAAAACGTTCTTGTAACGGTTCAGAGATACTACAACTGCGAACTACTTCATAGATATCAAAATACCAATCATAATCAATATTGCGCGCCTCATAGTAGTGCTTTAAAAAAGTAAAAATAGACATCGGACCACATTCTGTGTAACAATAAAAAAGATGCGTATTTTTATAATAATAAAGCTTAAAACTACCGTCATGAGTGTTATGACAAATTGTATTTGTTAAAAGGAAACTTGCTGTTTCTTGAACATCTTCTGCTCCTAAAGCCAATAATAAGTCCTTAACTCGACTTGTATCAAGGTTATCAGCTAATTCTTTATAGTTCAAGTAGACTCTCCTTTCAATTCTTTATTTAGCTTATTAATATAATCCGTAACCTCTTGCTTTTGTCCCTCTTCCCAGCTTTCGACATCAAAAGCATAATCTCGAAAGAAGTCATCAATCGGTTCCATTTGGCTGTTTGTAATAAACAAATCCTGCCGTCGCATTGTACCCATATCAAAATAGCTCCAAATACGAACCTGTGTCCACTGACCGCTACGAACCTTAAAGACGTCTGTAACTAAGTTCGGTTCAATCGTTGCTAAATTTTGAATAAGTTCAAGCTCTTCTTTCGTAGGGCGTGCCATAATAACACCATTATCCGCTTTGTTAATTGTTGAACGACCGCCCGCAAGAGAAGCTTCATTACGAATCGTTGTATTGTTATCTGCATTTGCATTAACCTGAGTTGATGTAAAGACTGCAACGTTTAGTTCTATTGCAAGGTCTTTCAAAGCAGTTGCAAACATAAGTAAAGCTTCATCGTTTCTGATATTAAACCCACGAAATTCACCTAAGAGTGCAGGACCAATAAAGATATAATCATAAAAAACTGCTAATGCATCATAATTTAGTAATTCTTCTCTTACCACCGATTTTATAAGCTCAATTGTGGGGTTTGGAATACGAATCATATGGAAGTTATCTTTATACTCTTTAACAACTTCACGCGCCTGCTCTATAAGAAGTTTTTCTTCTTCTGAAAAGCCCCCATATTTAAAGCGACTTTCATTAATACCAGTTAGATAAGCAATTACCATACGAATAATCTGTTCAGGTTTCTGCTCAGTCATTATAAACAAGATTTTTTCTGAAGAACCAACCTGTTCCCACTCACAAGTCTTATCATTATATCGGAACGGGAATGCCAGATAACAAGCATCACTGACTGCTGATCTTGTCTTACCTGTACCGCTACCACCGCTTCGAATTGTCAGTGCGCCTCGTTCAGCGCCATTAATTACTTGAGAATAAATTTTACCTTGTACGGGAAGTCCAATAAACTCCGGATTACCAAAACCATCAATAACATTGTCGATTTCTTCTCCAATATCCCAAGTTTGAACCTCTTCTGTTTTTGAATATTCACCTTCAATGCGCGCCAGCTTTTTTCTTATCGCGTTTGAGATATCCGCAGTCGTAAGTCCCTCAAACTTCTCATTTACTTCCTGTGCGCGAGAGTCAAAAGTATCTTCAATATAAAAGTCACTTATATCAACACCTATCTTTTGATAAGCATTTAACATATTAAACTTCTTTAATTTGTTATAATAATATGAAAAGTTTTCCTCGTTTGAGAACTCTTCAACATCTTGAAGATATTCAATTCCATTACTATTCTCAAAACAAGCTTTCGCCGATTCGTTTGTTGAAAGGCAATTCTCCACATCAAATGCTGAAATCTTTTTTGCACCTTGTGAATACAGTTCCCAAATTGCAGAAAATAGAAACTTCTCAAATCGACTTTGAAAGTCATTCGGAGTTAAGCAATACTTATCTGATTCGCCTAAATACTGTGGATGTTTTAAGAGGCAGCCGAAGATTTGCTGTGTTATTCTTTTATCAACAATCAATTAATCTGCCTCCGTCTCTATCATTTCAAGTGAGTATTTCTTCTTTTTCTGCGCGCGACGCTTCGTTTGCGTTTTAATTCCACGCTTCTGTTCCGTCTCCGCGCGCAACCTAAGTTGTTGAGTAATACGCTCACAAATACCTTTTTCTCTTTTTTCACGCTCAACCCAATAACCACATCCCTCATCATAAACATAAGGGACAATACCTATACCGCCTTTTGCTTTATTGCGCGGAGCCTTTTGGATGCCATAATAATATCTTAAAGAAAAATATATTCCTTTAGCTGTCATATTTTTCTTTAAGTAGCTATCCCACTGTTTTTGAAACTTGGGATAATCAATTTCCATTAACATCTCTTTTGTTAAAAACTCCCAAGTATAGTCAAGCCATTCTTCGTTGTTTTTACTTGCATGGAGATTGTCTTTTTCTGCGACCCAGCCGTCATAACAATCTTTATGATAGAACCATCCTTTGGACCGCATTATCCAATCTTTTCCCTCTTCTGTTGTATTTCTATCTATTTCTCCATTACAAACGCGGCAATGAACAATACCTAATTTTCTTGCCAATAGAAACACCTACTTTCACTTTTCTTCTATATATATTATACCAAAATTTTTTCAAAAAAGCAAATTCAAAAGAGCCGACTCATAATAAGCCGGCTCCTGTATATATAAAGGAAAGAATTTATTTAAGAAGAGACTTCATTTCTCCACAAACCAACTCAAAAAGGTCTTTCTGGTCTTCGGTTATTTCTGAAAGTTTCATCTTTCTACCAAAAATCATTTCAACCTTTTTAAGGACTCTCGATGCATTTTCCTCATCCTGCTCAATAAGAGCTTTCCAGAGTTCAAATGCCTCTGCTCTTATTTCATCATAAGAGCGCTCCTCAGTCTTCATATCAGCAGAGTGATTATCTACCAATATTGCTCCATCTTTCTTCGCCTGCTCTTCTATCGCATCACCGATAGCAGATACAAGCTCCTTGTATCCAAAGGGAATCTTCGGTGAAAGATAGGGTAGACGAGAACCAGCAAGAATAGTCGGGGTTGAACGCGTAAGTAGAGTACGTGTACAATTACCCTTATTATCCCACTCGCAATTAATATAACCGATAATATCGACAAGACGGTTTACAATGTCCGCCGCACGTGCGGGCATCGCCGGTGAAACATGCTCAACTATATTACCATCGCCAGCATCTTCATTCTTTATCTGACTGTGGCAAATACAGATGATACCATAACCCATCATGGTAATCTTACGCAGACATGTCTCGAACTCACTCTTAAGTGCGGCGTAACCTCCACCATACGGTATCTCACCGATCTTCTGGACACCATTCTGCAAGCAGATATACTTCTCACAGAGTGTATAAGCTTCGCCCACTGTATCGATGGTGATTGTGTCATACATTTCTTTGGCTTCGGGCTGTTCAAGCTGGCGAAGAACCTGCTTGAACTCGACCCACTTTTCAATGGGCTGCGCGCGAACACCAGACAGGAAATTGGTACCAATCTCAAAGCTCAGTATCAAGTTCTTGTCCATCTGAGCTGCGAAAGTGGTTTTTCCGCACTTCTCAGGACCATAAATGCATAGATACTTACCTTTAAGGTCTCTTGAAATAACACTCGGCTGTATATTAAGGATATCTATTCCCATAACTCTCTACCTCCCTTAATTAAAATCCAAGGGCCGCGGAGTCAGCTGCAGGAGCCTTTTTTGTCTTTGGAGCATTCTGAGTCTTTGCCTTTTCCGCCGCAAGTTTCTCATCCCTCAGACGAAGACCTTCCTTAATTTTCTCTATATCATAACCAACCTCGAGCGGAAAATCACCGCCGGTTATAATAAGTTCACTGATAGAAACAGTGGAAGTCTTCTCAACCGGATCACCGAAAGCAGACTCGATAATCTTGGTTTCTGTCTTGGTTGAGAAATTAAGCTTGCCGCGGAAAGGAACTGTATCCTGCGGCTGCCAGTTATCCTCGATAAATGCAATTGCCTTGGGGCTTTCAACATAGAAAGGCATAACATCAACAAGTCCACCCCACTGAGGAATGCACATATTTATACGAAGTCTGCCTGTCTCAACACCCTGAGTATCAACCTCATTGCACTTCTGACGAATAACGCCATCATACTCAAAAATAGCACCCATCTTCATATCATCCTTACGAATTTTACGAATGAAGCTACCTCTGACCTGCGGGAAAGAAACGAAACGATTGTCTCTACCATAATACTCATTCATTGCAAGCTGACCAGAAATACGAACTGCGTCAGCCTTGTCTTCACCACCCGCCGCGGCAATAGAGGTATAATCAAATACTTCGTGCCACTGCTTATAAGCAGGATTCTCATTGCCATCTTTCTTGAGCTTATTGGCAAAGACATGGACAGGAACCTCAAGAATTTTATCCGATGAGCTTATCTTCTGAACAACTTTGACTGTAACAGAACCACTAATATAGTCATTCTTTACGCCATTCTTCTCATAAGAACCCTCTTTTAGATTGTTTTCGCTTAGTATACCTATAATTTCTACTACATTGCTATTTGCCATTTTCTTTTCTCCTTGTTAATATGGTTCTTATTCGGTTGCCCGAAGTTAAACTTCGGGCAACATTAAATAAAAATTACTCTGCGTCCTCAGAAGGAACGAAAGTACGACCAGCCTCGGTAAGAACAACATAAGTGATGGGCTTCTCCTGACCCTCAACAGAGACCTTCTCTCTATCGACAAGACCCTTAGCGTGAGGGCCCTTGCAACCAAGAGCAGTAACAGTACCATTGATAGACTTCTCAGTCTTGCCAAGAGCAGTAGCAAGCTCAGGAATCGAGACGCGGCCACCATTGTCCTTAACATATTTGAATACGAGGGATGCATTTTCAGTAAGTTTCATTTTGTTTGTACTCCTTTTTATTAGTTAGTTTAAATTTATTCGAAGTCATCTCTGACTTTCTATTAATATTATATAAGTATTTTAGAAAAAAATCAAACTTTCACTTTTAATTTTCATTAAAGAATGTAAAAACATTTGTAGTTGTATATTTTCACCTTTACTTACATAAATATTTTTAAGATTTATAAAGTCCTACCACACAATCCGTAAGAGATTTAAGAGTAATTGCTTTTACACCTTGGGCATCTTTAAGCTGATTTGGAATAGAACCACAATCCAAACTTATTTGTGCGCGAGACGTCGTTACAGTAACTTCTTTATCACTTAATTGAAGCGGTAGAAAATCAATCATATAATCGGATTCGGTTAACCGCTGTGGCTTAACTCCCTTGTTTCCGCGCGAACCAAGTCCAAATTCAGAAAGGGGAGTCCTTTTAGTATATCCATTTCCAGTTATAAACAAAAGGTACTTGGTCTCAACTGGAATTGGGCGCACCGATACAACTGAATCTCCGTCATTAAGTTTAATACAACGAACTCCTTTGGAGACTCTTCCGACCGTGCGGATATCTTTTATACTACAGTAGAGGAACTGCCCCATTTCGGTTAGTACGCCAACCTTGTCACAATCTTCAAGAAAAGCACAACAAATCTCATCGCCCTCATTAAGTTCGATTGCTTTAAGAAGTCCAGTACGATTCATTTTGTACTCAGAAAAAGAGCTTCTCTTAACAAGTCCTTTTTTTGTAAAGAAGAAGATATCTTTATCTTTATCACTCTTGTCCAAGCTCATAACTGCAACTATGTTTTCCGCGCCAGTTATACCAAGAGAAATTGTAGAAAACTTCTCCCCAATAGGCAAGAGCGAAGCGGGACGATGGAAGAACTCTCCCTTAGAAGTAAAGAAAAGAATTTCATTTGTTGTATTCGTCGAAAGAGTATCAACCACAAATTCCTTTGGATTAAGCTTAAACTTCGTACCAACTCCGCCGCGCTTCTGAGTATAGAGGGTTGAACTTTCTTGAGCAAATAGATTGCCTTGATTGGTGAAAGAAATCAGAAGCTTCTTTTCCTCTATTGTTTCGTCTTCATTGCCAAGATTAAGAATTTTCGTGCGGCGACTATCACCAAACTTTTCAGCGACCGCGCGCAAATCATTTTCAATTTCTTTTTTTAGTAAATTGACATCATTAAGAATTTCTTCAATTCGTGCTTTTTCTCTAAGAAGTTCTGCCTGTTCACTTTGGAGCTTGGTAATTTCCAAATGAGCGAGTCTCGCAAGTTTAATATCCAAAATTGCTTTTGCCTGAACCTCGTCTATTGTTAAATAAGATTGAAGTTTTAAAGATGCTTCTTTGGTGTCTTTCGCGCTTTTTATAATCTTAACTACCTCATCAATAGAAGTTATAGCACGAAGTAAAGCTTCAATAATATGAAGCCGCTTAACAATTTTATCCAAATCAAACTCATGCCCGCGAGTGTAAACAATTATCTGGTGGTCAATATATGACTGTAAAAGTTCACGCCAAGTCATAACTCTTGGGAAGCGTCCATTTTCCAGTACCGTCAAATTAATGCTATAATGATACTCCAAAGAAGTATTCTTATAAAGATACCTTAATACAAGGTCTGGATTTGCACTCTTCTTTAGATAGATTTTGAGACAAGGAGTAAGCTTTGTAAGGTCATTATACCTTTCTATACCGGGATTTTCGTCACTTTCAATAATTGTATGGATTTGTTCGCATATGGTATTTGTATAAACTCCATAAGGAACTTCAGTTACGATAAAACAGCGCTCTTTGGAATCATAAGAAACCATAGCTCTCAATTTACAAGCCGCGCCCGACCCCTTTTTAAGACTTTCCTTTACAGCGGCTTCGTTGAGAAGATATCCACCTGTTGCGAAGTCGGGGCAACAATAGATATCATCATACTTACAATCGGGATTCCACAAAAGACGAATAAGCGCCTCATTTACATCCTGTATACGAAACTGCGGCAAATTACTACTCATACCTATACCAATACCTGCACTGCCGTTTACAATATTGTAAAACCCCTTTGTTGGGAGCACTGACGGATATTGTTCAGTATCATCATAATTATCTCGCCAATTTTCTATTGTGTTTTTATCTATATCACGGAAGAGGTAGGATGAGAGTTCGCTTAAACGAGAACTCGTATAACGCGGCGAACTCCAGTTGCCTGTTTCTGTTGGCTGACCTACGCCACCTTCGACTTCAATCAAAGGATATCTCATCGCCCACGGTTGCGCGGCACGCATTATTACGCCAACACAACTGGAATCACCATGAATATACATTCTCGATGCACTACCCACTGCTTTGAGTGTTTTCTTCATTGGCTTAGAGTGAAGAAATTTGTCTGTATACAGGCAATAGAAAATCTGACGCGCTGATGGCTTCAGACAATCCCGCGCATCTACAAGTGCGCGCGACTGTAGAACGGCGCCAGAGTATTGGATAAAACTCTCTTTTATAACTGATGTTAAATCTTCCATTTAGCTCTCCTTTCCTCAATTTCTTTTAATATTATAGCTTAGTTTTTAGATTAAAACAAATTTTTACTGCTTATAATTATAATAACAAGAGATAAGATTGCCTTGGCAATTTACATATGGACTGTCTTTAATACCATAACAGTAGCCATATTTCTTACCCTCAAGGTTTTCGCCTATTAGACGAAAATAGGGACAATCTTTGTCTCTTAGAAGGAAATTTCGTATTTCTTCTTCTGAATGGATGGCACAGCAAACACTTTCGCCTTGAGAAGTCCATGCAACCTTTTGAGTAAAATCAAGAGGAACTTCTTCCCCACATATAAAGCACTTCATTTATTTTTCCTCCTATCTCTTGTTCCCTCATAGAGAGCTGCAGCGCGCAGAATTATTTTTTGAGCAAAAGTAAGACGTAGTCCCCATAATTCACAGAATGTAACAGGATGAGCCAGATAAAATTTTACCCAGTTTTCATCTATTTTATCTTCAATGTCTAAGACTGCTCCCACATCTGGTTCGGACTGTAACTCAAATTCACACTGCGGGCACACCATTCTGCCCTCGGGGACTATTTCACCACAACAAACACATCTATCTACATCAGCCATTTGCCATCTCTCCTTTTTAGTCTCGCATACTCCCAGCTAAGTCTCTGCCCGCAGTCAGGACAATAATGATGCCATTCATTAACAATCCCACCACAACAAGGGCAGTGCATTGTATTATATTGGCTCTTTTTTGGCTCAAGTGCCAACGTTTTTACAATCGCATCTCCTACAGCAATAGGTGGACATAGGTCTTCACCATTTTCAAAAAACCGAGCAACAGGGACCCTCAATAACTCTTCTATAACTGCTTTATCAAGCATTATTTCCTCTTCCAAGCGTCTTTCTCTCCTTTCTTTTATCTATTTATATTATATAATAAAAAGGAAGGAAAATCAATTTTCCTTCCCTTAGTCTTAACCTTATTCTCTTATAGTAGAAAAGTCTACATTCTTAAAGATAAATTCCGTTCGTGGTTCTACATCTTTACCCATAAGAGCACACAACAAATCGCGCGCTTCTGGTGAAGTCTGGAATATATCAAATCGCTGATATTCTGGATTAAACATTGAATTGTGCGCTTGCTCCTCAGTCAATGAACCGAGGCCCTTGTTTCTCTGGATAATACCCGATATATGACTGCGTGCAGCATCCATCTCTTCGTCGGTAAAGTAGTAAGTTTCGTTCTTTCCATTCTTAACGATATAAAGAGGAGAACGTAACCAACCAAGTCTTCCCTCTTCGATAAACTGTGGTGCCAAATACTGTAATGCAGCCATCAGAAGTAGACCTATATGATACCCATCTGAATCTGAATCGGTACAGATACCGACACGTCCATACCTCAGTTTTCGACCATCATAATGTCCGGGCACTATATTCAATGCACTCAGGAGAAGTTTAATCTCTTCATTCTGGTAAATCTTCTCTTCATCATTAGACAAACAGTTTATAGTTTTTCCGCGTATGCACATAATACCATATGACTTTTCATCACGCGCGACTCCTACTGAAGCCATTGCTGAATTTCCCTCAACGACAAGAAGCGTCGCGTTCTGCCCAAGAAATTCTGCATCTTTGAGCTTGTCACTTGCAATATACTTTTTCTTCTGCGTTTTTTCGACCTCTTTTTGCGCTTCAAGGACTTGTTTTCGCGCACGCTCCGCCGCAAGTTCAGCCTTTTGCTCTTTTGCAAGCAAATCAAGAACTCGCTGAAATTCCTCCGCGTGCTGTTGCTCAAAACTTTCAAGCATTTGTGTGGTCGCGCGCTGACACAATCCTCTTAGCTCGGGATTATTAACCTTGGTCTTTGTTTGGTTTGCAAAAGACGGATTCGGGACTTGACAACTTATAGCATAGAAAAGTCCTTTTCGTAAAACCTCAGGAGGAGCCTCACCTTTAAGCTTTTTCTTAAAGAAATTTGTAAGTGCGGTTTTCACGCCTGTTAAACTTGTACCGCCTTCGACATTTTCAAGACCATTGGTAAACACATAAGAGGTTTCCGCGCGGCTATCAGTCCATTCCATTGCTATTTCAGCGGTTATATCTCCATCTTTTAAACAGATGCTTAGAGGTGTTTTATTTAGTGCCTTTCCACCTTTAGCTTTCATTAAATCTACAAGTCCATTTTTTGAATAATAAGTAACCTTTTCTCCTGTTACATTGTTCATAAGTTCAAAAGTTAATCCCTTACAAAGATAAGACCAATCTTCACACATCTTCTTTATATCTTCAAACTTTATATTAATGGGTTCAAGGTTGTAAACTTCTTGAGAGGGACGAAATTGAACGAAAGTGCCAGACTTTATTGTCTTTTGCTGTTGAATCTCAAGATCAACTTTAATACCATTTTCTAATATTAAAGTGGCTACCTTGTCATCGCGGCGGGTCCGTGCAAAGAAGTAATCTGATGAAAGCGCGACACCCTTAGCACCGATACCGTTCATCCCCGCCACATTCTGGTAGGTTTTGTCATTGAACTTTCCGCCGCTGTGGGGCAAGGTATAAATTGCCTCAAGGGCATCTATACCATCTTCACGTAATCCAAATGGCACACCGCGTCCGAAGTCTTCTATTGTAACGATGTTGTCCTTATCAAGAGTGACCAAAATACGATTGCCATAACCCATTGTATACTCATCAATTGAGTTGGTAATTATTTCTCGTATGCACTGAAGCACACCTTGATTATCCGCGCTGCCCATATACATAGCAACTCGTGTCCTTATTGCATCACGAAAAGATAGGGTTTGTATGCTATCTGCATTATAGTTCTGATTAACTTCGCTCATATATCGTCCTCCTCTTAATCGTCTTCGTCATATTTCAATTCATACCAACCATCCCACTCATATCCAGCAGGATACCAATACTTACCATCAAAAATATATCCCTTTACATAAGTATAAATTTTATGGGTAATTAAAACGGTATTCTCTTCTGGATTAGCAATTATATGTTCCTTACCATATTTTAAAGAATAATATCTTAAATCCTCGTCAGTATAGTAATAAAGCCTTTCTTTTTGCGTATATTCTTTTTCTTCAAATACACTACCAATCGGATAAACTTCTTTTATCTCTTCTAACGTCTTAAACTTATCTTTTTTCTTCATGTTATTCTTTCCTTTCTCATATTTCTATTAATATTATAAAAAAAATCAGAGGAAAAATCAACTTTTCCTCTGACTGTTTATTTACTTAGATTTACGCGCTTACTTCCTCGAAGTATTGTCCAACAAGCTGAGAAGGGGTATAATATAAAATTGTACCTTGACCGTTACTATCGTCTCTTGTACATTTATAAATCTTATCTCCCTCTTTATAATACTTATCTTTATAATATCTCATGCCGACTTCCGCCGTAATGGGGTTATTAAGGCTACCCTCTTCTTCTGGCTTCGCAACCGCTTCCCAGTGCGCGGCAGTCACATCGGGTGTCCAAGTAGACACTCCACCAGTAATTGCATTGTAACACTTATAAAGTTTACCATTATATCTACACCTGTCGCCTACATTATATGCAATCGGTTCCCATGCGGGAAAGAGTTCAATACTTTCAAGAGCCTGTTCATCAGGAAGTAAGATCGCCGCAGATTCTATTTTTTTTCTAAATGCTAACGCTTCTGCTCTTGTCATATAGCTTCACCACCAGTTATTATTAATAAAGCTTCGTCAGTAGTAATTTCATCATCGGTGACGACTCGATAATTTTTTGTGATTGTGGAATCTTGTTCGGTCCAATAAACTTCAGCATACTGGTCTGACTCCAGTGCGGGATAGGCTGCTTCTACAAGAGATTTATAGCCAAGCGCCAATATTTTTTCAACAGGAGGATTTGTAATTATTACCCCGTTTTCCTCATACCAACCAGAAAAAGCTATGGGATTGGTATTTTCATCGACAAATTTATAATAGTTTGTATCCAAGATTTAAACTCCCTTTATTATAAAAAGTTTGTTTCGAGACTCTATCATACAAGCAAGGTGTAGAAGAGGGGTCTAAGCAAGGTTGAAAGTCTCGTACAAGGGTCTGACCATCCCATATTTTCATCCAGTAGATTCTTTTTGTGCCATCATCGCCTTTATGAGTTTTAACTCGAGTGCTGGAAGATGTCCCAAATATAAAGATATCTCTACGAGAAGTGAATTTGTTAGAAGAATAGGTTTTCTCCACAACTCCATTTATTATACATTCTTTATTCGTAGTTTTGCTATGAAATTTGAGAACATGGTCGGCTGGATTTTGGAAAGGTTCTCGTCCTGAGCCAATTGTCCAACACCAATTGTTAGATGAACTTGTATTATAGGTAAGTAGACCGAATGAATAAACATTAATAGAATTTTCGCCTTGATAGAAGATTACATAGTCATCTGTAATAGAACTACGGTCAACATACCATTCTCCTTCTACAGTAAGGGTTGAAGCTGCTTTAATGCCAGTGTCAAACCATTGTTTCTCAGACGTTGATTCTAAATATTCAACTGCCATATAGTTTTTTGGAAGTCCATAATCAATTTCACCCATTATAGCTTTTTTTCTTTCTTCAAAATACCTCACACCCAAACGCCCCTTACTGCCGCGTTAAAGCCATAATTATTTTTCCAAAAAACAATTTCATAATATTTTCCTGCAACAGGAACAAATTGACCATTTACTATATCAAATCCACCCCAAATTATACCAGTTGGATAAGAGAAAACTGTGGCAGTTGCACCCGACTTAAAGGAAAGAGTAGACATATATCTATTTGTTGCTGTGGCTGGAAAAGTTATTGCAAAGCTGGTGACGTCACCGCTGAAATTAATTATGGTGTTATCTCTTATTTCAAAAGTTCCTGAAGACCCACTGTCTAATTTCGGCGCTATTTGAAGTTCATGATGATCGCTAACATCAAAAGTATCATAAAAGTAATTTAACGACTCTCCCTCTAAATAAATCCAATCAAGAGTTTGCTTATTTTTATGTGTATGAGCTGTTTTGTTTAGCTCCTCATACTTCCCATCAAGAGTGCTAATGCTCGTTGAATGTGACTGCTGAGTCTTACTGAGCGCGGCAATGTCAGTTGTATTCTTTTGGACTTTCGTATCCAACCCGTTAACAGCAGTGCCAAGAGACTCGATATCAGTAGCTTGGCCACCCTGTGTTTCAACCAATTGATCAAGCGCGCCTTTGACATTAGTAACACCCTCCATTGCTGTATTTGTATACCCTACTTCGGAGGCAGTTGAACTGCCTCCTTTTAGGTTAAAAGCTACGCCGTTGTAAGTTACTGATTCAACAGTTTTGGTTGTGTCAAGACTCATCAAACACCACCTCCCGTTATTATTTCTATTGCTTCAGAATCAGTGCATTCTATTATCTCATTGGTTTCAATATAAGTATAATTCGAAGTCGATAAATCAACTGCCTCAGAATAGAGTTCTTCTGTACCTACTTTTTTGATTATTTTACTTTCATCGCTGTATGTGCGAATAAAACCGTTTGAAAGAGTTTCGGTTTTTATCATGTGGCTCCCTCCAATTCTGAGATGGGTTTAATTTGGTTGGCAAAAGTTACCCAGTTAGTTGCAGTTTTGTAGGAATCTACGAGATTGTCAGGAACATAGATATAACCTGTGCCTGCAGCGATTTTTGTATTGGTAAAGGTGTCTGTAGCATTAGCAAGAGAGCACACCGTTGAATTTCTTAAAATTAAAGTATCTAACTGAGTAGCGCCATTAAAAGCAAACTGTCCTATACTTGATAGCTTTGAAAAGTCAAGCTTTGTTAATGTGCCCGTATTAAAAGCATTAAAACCTACATAAGTTGCTTCTGGAAAGACACCCCCAACTATTGCAGTGCTATAAAAAGCACTATCTTCTATTCTCTTTACTTTAGGAAGAGATACTGAGGAAAGTTTTATACAATTACGAAAAGCATACCTTCCTACATTGGTAACTTGCGGAAAATTAATCTTTGTTAATTTTTGGCAGCTTTCAAACGCATATACTCCTATTTTTGTAACACGACTATTCGTATAAACCCCACTAATCTCTCTCGTAATAAACGCGTCAAGATTACTCGTGCTTGACCCACCCGCATCTGTAATTACCAGCTCAGAATTTCCATCCTCAAGCAAATTCTGTACTATATTATAGGCTCCTTTTTGTCCAATAAGCGCCAGTATTGCTTCTACTAACTCGTTTATTGACATATTCTCAGTAGCCAAATCAGTATTGTCCTTTAAATAATCCGCAAGTGCCTTTTTAGCATTTGTTATTCTCGCTATTTGCTGACCTATCTTTGAATCTGCTGGCGCAATTGTAGCCATTATCCTTTAACCTCCTGAGTTTCGACTTTATATAGCCGCAAGAGCCGTCTCAATATCATCAGTAAGTGATACGGTACCACCAGCAGTCTTGCCCGCAGGAATCGTATAGGAGGTAGTAGTCAAACCATCAATTGTTGCAGTAATAGTACCATTATCGGTCATAGTACCAGTAACAACAATACCCTCTGCATCAACTATCTTCTTACCCTCAAGTACATCTGCGGCAACAGCAGTAACTCCCGTTACATCCTGATAATCTGCTGGAATTGCAGCAACCGTAACTTTATCAAGAACTTTACCCTTGGTGGGAGTAATTGTCTGCGCGGCCTTGGTAGGAGTAGCAGCTTTCTGCTCAAGAACGATAGTAACCGCACCTTCACCACTGTGATGACCCGCCGCAATTGTAAATGACTGGTTATCAGTAGTGGCATCAAGAGTTTTAGTAACGGTACCGTTATCTGCCATAGTACCATCAACAACAGTACCATCTGTGTCGACTATTTTCTTACCAGCAAGTACGTCTCCTGCAGCGGCAGTTACACCAGTAACATCCTGATATGCAGAAGGTATAGCCGCAACAGTTACTTTATCAATAACCTTACCCTTAGTAGCAGAAATAACTTGCTCTGCTTTTGTAGGTGTAGCTGTCTTAGACTCAAGCACAACCGAAACAGTGCCTTCGCCATTATGATAACCAACAGGTACAGTATAAATTTGGTTGCCAGTAGAAGCATCCAAAACCTTTGCTACTGCTTTGTTATCTGCCATTGCGCCTTCGATAACAGCGCCATCAGCACCTACAATATTCTTGCCCGCAAGTACGTCTGCTGCTTCTGCAGTAACGCCAGTTACGTCTTGGAATGCATCAGGAATTGCGGCGACTGTAACCTTGCCAAGAACTTTACCCACGGTTGGAGTAATATCTTGAGCTTTCTTTGCGGGCGTTGCCGCCTTGTTTTCAAGAGTTATTGCAACAGTACCTTTACCATTGTGTATACCGGCAGGTACAGTATAAGTCTGATTGTTCGCAGTAGCATCAAGCGTCTTTGTAACGGCACCATTGTCCGCAAGAGTACCAGCCGCAGTCGAACCATCTGCCTTGATAAAGACCTTGTTTGCGCGGACATCTCCTTCCTCAACAGTAACCGCACTTATATCCTGATAGTTTTCGGGTATAGCCTCAACTGTTACAGAAGAAAGACCGTAGTTACCTGCATCGGGAACTACTGATTGCTGTTCTTTCGTAGGAGTAATTTTCTTTGTTTGAAGTGTATAGTTACCACCGCCCGCGACGCCTTTAACAGTACCACTACCATTGTGATAACCTGCGGGTATTGTATATGTTTCGCCTTCTTTAACATTTGCATCGACTGCCCCTTGATTCTTAATTGCGGCAGCCTTTGTTGCTAATTCATCAAGCTTATCTGTGCTTGTAGCGATTCCCAGACCAACTTCCCATGTTCTTATCTTATTTCTTGCTTCTTGTAGTCTGGTAATTTCAGTTTGTGTGCTCATTAATTAGCCTCCCTAAATTGTTTCTAAAAGTGCATTTATATTACCGATTTCTGTAAAAACCGCTGCAGAAGTAATCGGTTTAGTGTTATCTTCATCTACTGTGGTTGCCGTATCAACAGATAAACGGCGACCTTCTAGTTTTAAGCCGTCTCCTATGATGTAGCCACCGGTTCCGGGGTCTCCACCACCACCGTATTTATCGGTATACGATTTTGCGAGTGCAAGAGTTACGACATCTAAACTCAATTCTCTTCACCCCCAAAATAAGCTTATATTTGACCAAATATCTTTGACAGAAGCACAAGTATTGCTTTGCCATAAAGTCCAATTAAGTTTAGTAGATTAAATAAAATCGCTTCCATTTTATGGTCCCTCCGTTATAATTCCAAGAGCTTCTGAGTCAGAAACTTCTTCTTGATGTGTTAGGAAAAGTTGATATTCTCCCTCAGAAACTTCGGTTAAGTCAGCCTCGGTTAGAGACTTAGCAAGAACTATATAATCTGGATAAATTTCACCCGTTATTTGGTTTTTTAAATACAAATTTTCCGCAGGGTGAATTATATTATTAGTCACTGTCATAATTACACCTCACGCTATTGTCCAGTTTTTATTAGTGATTGCGGCCGCTATCGTTACCGCGTCCGCATCTGTTGATTCACAACCAATATAAAGATTTGTTGTGGTATCTAACTTAACATAATTAGTATAAAAAGTACCTGTATCGGCGTTTTTTAAATTATCATGTACTTTTACCGTTAAAGCAGTATCGCCTGTTAAATCTTTTAAAGCATTGAGAACGTTTATACATGACGCTAAGTTTAAACTTCTTTGGCTACTAAGGTCTAATGCAACTCCAACTGTATTAGCCTTTATATCCAATTCTACAAGCCCTCTTTGAGAATTAAAAAGCTGGGAGGCAGTTGTAACAGAAGTAAAATCCAGCCCCGATATTTTTTTTAAATTATCATTCATGCCCGTACCGCCGCAAGCGAAAGCAACATTTAGGTTTGTTACTTTTGATAAATCGCCGTGAAAAATAATTTCCTCTAATGAGCCAGCCGACACGTTACTAAACATATAACTCATATTCGTTAATTTGTTACTAACTGTCAATTCAATTTTCTTTAAATTATTGGGCCGATTGCCATTGCCAATAACAAAAGCTCTATTTAGAGTAGTTACATTAGGAATATTTAAAGTTAAATTAGTCGCGGTATTAGCACTGGTCACTTGAAAATACCCCAAACTCTGCACAAAATTAAGAAAATCTTGACTCGTTATGGAATCAATCGCATCACCGAAGCCTTTTGAAGCGTCCCATGTTATTGAGTCAGTGCTATCCGTTTTAACACGTATACGATTAGCGGTATAGGTCAGAGCTTCATCGAGTTTAATGGAGTCAATTACTTTGTCAAAAGCCATCAGTAATTACCTCCTGTCCATGTCGGCAAGGCAACAAGAACATCATTAACTATTGATTGCTTGTCTGCTACCGTCCAATAATCAGTACCTTTAATGGGTGTTTTGCCGTCAGTACCCTTCACACCCGGGTCTCCTTTATCACCCTTATCGCCACGTGAAGGCTTACCAGTGTCGGTGTCACCTAAATACCAATTGCCATTTGTACCAATAGTTGGCGTTATACCATCTGTGCCGCCACCACCATGCTGATCAGTATACGACTTCGCAAGAGCCAGAGTTATAACATCAAGACTCATTTGCTCTCACCTCACATTTCATACCATTTTCCGTCATTTCCCATAATAAAAATTTGTTTTGTGGAAATGATATAAACTTTATCACCAAAGGCAATATTCTCATTTTGAGCTAATGCAGTCTTGTCGGCATCCGCCATACAATACCATAATCGGTCCTGCACATTTGCTCGCGCCCACGATTGGGCAAGGACATAATTATCCATCTTCTTTCCTCCTATCAATTAAAAATAAAGAGAAGTACCTTCTCTACAATAGAAGTAGAAAAGATACCTCGTTTATTCGTTATTCCCAGTCTACATATTTTTTCTTTCTTTTTGGAGCAGGAGTCATCCATAGGAGTAAATCCATAGCACGAGTCGCCGCAACATATTGTATACGTTTTTCTTCGGTATTCCATCCGCGCGCACCAATAACAACAACGTTTTTTGCCTCAAGACCTTTTGAAGTGTGGATAGTAAGAACCTTTACAGTATCTTGAGCCATTTTCTTTGAAAACTCTTCTTCAGTAATCTTACCTCTTTTAAAGGTATCGCAAGGAATTCCTTTCATTTCAAGATAGGTATAAATAGCTTCCAGTTCTCCATTGGTGCGAGTTAGTACAAACCAATCCCTGTAATTGCCCTTCTTCAAAATAAGATTGGCAATTACGTCTGGGTCATATTCCGTGCGGGCAACTATACCTTCGGACTCTCTCATTGAAAACGAGTCGTCAGAATATTCATCTCCTGCCTTACGAATAAGTGCTTTTGCATAATCAAGAATTTTAGATGAGTTACGGTAATTCTCATTTAAGTGATAGGTCGTAACTCCCGGGCTATTTGCTAACTCAATCAGCAGGTCGGGTCGAGCCATATTAAATTCATAAATACACTGACGGTAATCTCCAACAAAGAAGAAATTCTCAGGTTTAAGCATATCAAGTAAAAACTCAAACTGAATTTCACTCGAGTCCTGCGCTTCATCAAGGAGTAGATGTTTTACAGGAGATACAACAACGGGATTCTTCTTTATAAGATTAAAAAATCCGTCAAAATTCTCTTTTGCTATATACGAAGTCGTATTGATTCCATGAGAAGTTAAAATTTTGTTCGCATAAGAATGAACTGTTCCGATGAAAACCGAAGTCTCACCGAGTCTTTTCCTCATTTCTTCTGCCGCCGCATTAGTAAACGTGATGACTACAATCTGCGCAGGGTCCTCACCATTCTCGAGAAGATAACGTACTCGTTCAGTCAGAACGCGAGTCTTTCCGGAAGCAGCACATGATATAACTACCACCTTATCATGAGATGTTTCAACTATTTCTTTCTGTGCTTTACTAAGTTCCAAACTTAATTATCCTCCCTTTTTTAAATTATAGCCATAAATATTTGATTGATATAAATCTATATAAAACTTCTCTCGTTCGGAGAGCTTATCTTTATCAACTTGTTCAAGTACGGTAAATGTAAAGTCACTCCAATTACCATATAAAGCTTCATGAATTTTTTGTTTTGAGACAGTGCCAATATTGAGTGAAGTTTTTATATGTTCTGCCCAACGTTTTGAAACTTCAGCAGATGTTTTGCCTATATATTTTTTATGAGATTTTTGATTTTCAATACAATAAATGACGCTTCGCGGCACACTATTACCGAAGAGTGCATTTATCATATCATTAAAAGGCTTTTGAAGAAAAGCCGTCCATATCAATTTATAGATGACTGTCTTCTGGTTAAAGGTTCGACTTAACTCAAGAAGCCTATCAATATCTTCTTTTTCCAAGGTAGACAAATGTATTATATGAGATTCTTTCTCATTCTCTAAAAGCTCTTCTTGACGTCGCTGCTCGTTTATTGCATTACATTGCGCGCGATAGTCATTAATTTCCTCTCGAAGTGTCAAAATAATTTCCATCGCTTCTTCTGCGGCGAAGTCTGCTTCAGATTTATGCTGTTCCGCTATTGAATCATAAATATCAGTTAATTGTTGGAGTTCGTCTATATACTTATCTGTGCGCTCTTTTCTTTTTTGTTTTTCTTTTTCCCAAAGATAATTACTATAACTCGTAAGCTCTCGCTCAAGCTCGGCTTTTTTATGTTTTGCTTCTTCTTTCTTCTGACGCCGTGCGCATTGTAAGTCAACTTCGGCTTTTTCCTTTTCCTTGCGCGCATTGGCAAGTTCTTTATCTAAGACTTCTTTTGCTTTTATTTGCTCATCAAGTTCTTCTTTAATTTTCTTTGAAGACTCAATGTTGTTTTGAAGTTGTAAATTTTTCTTCTTTCTATGACTTCTAATTAAACTGGCTATAAAAAATATTAAAACTATTCCAACTTGTACGCTTAGAATAGTTAAAATAAGAATATCTCTGTCCATTATTTATTCTCCTTTACTTCTCTTATTATAATTATAAGAGAAAAAAGAAAAGAAGTCAAATTTCTTTGACTTCTTTTCCTTTACAGAGGCAATTTATCGTTCTCTTCAATTTCCCATTTACATATCTCTTCATACAACAATTTACCATAACTATTTTGATGAAATTCTTCACTATAAATTTTATATAGTGAGTCTGCCATTTTTCTTTCATATAAAGGTATTTTTCTTGTTGTATTATACTGATAGTAAATATTTTTAATTGCATTGCGGCAATCTTCTGCACAGAAGTTCTGAACCTGAGTAAATCGTGTATCTAACTCTTTAAACTTCTCATTAAGTTCGTTTAGAGCAACTTTAATTTCCTCTATTTCCTTGGATTGCTTCTCATCATTTTTCTTTATCTCTGCTGAGTGCTCATCAAATAACTGCTTAAAATGCTTATTCTGCATTTTAGTTATAACTCCGATAGCACTCATTACACTAAGAAAAAGCCCCACAAGCGCGCCAAGGTTTTTTATTACCTCAAAAAACTCCAACTACCTTCCCCCTTTTCTTAGGGTCTCCATAAAATAAGTAGCCGGATGTCACAAACTATATTCTATTTTCATACTTCCGCCATAAATCATCGTTATGCCAAATTGTAACTACCCGAAATTCAGGTTTAAACAGGTCTCGGCAACTTTTCAGATTATCTAACTCCCAATAAGGAATACGATATAGCGATAATCCGTGCGCAAGAGCATAGCTATTCTTTTGTCGGTCATGCCCTTTGGTTTTAAGAAAATCCCGTTGAGTCTTCTGAAAATATGCAACTCGTTTAAAGTGCTGTTGTCCGTCAAATTCAATTAAAACTCCCAGTGCGGGCAAGTAAAAGTCATAACGATAACGCCCACCGCGCAAGTCAGAGAACTCCTTTTCTCGTTCAAATTGGAGTCCTCCCTTACGCAGCAAATTAACGATTGCCTGCTCACCCTTCGAGGTTTTCATGGAACTTTTCTCCAATCAAATAATTGATATAATCGACGAACTGGTCACGAACTTGACGAAGTTGAGCAATATTAAAAGTTTTAAGAGCAGAACCTTTAGGGAGATAGATAAGATTATCGATATTTTCCGCTTGTAGTGTATACAAACGATCAAGCGCCGCAGGGTTAAGATCATCAACATCATAGTAAACTACTTCAATTCGTTCGTTCTTGCCGCGCTGGTAGCCAAGCTGATAAGCAGTATCAGTGGAGCTGTATATATCTTTAGGCATTACTCATTACCTCCAAATACTTTATCATAAGTGCAATCCTTCATTGTCAAATCGTCTCTAAATCCGATCATTTTAGCATGACGAAGTCCACCTGTTTCCTGAACCTCCATGCAACTGACTTCAATGCAACAACCCTTGTACTTGTCGGGGTTCATCTTTATCTCTTCTGTGAGATTGCTGAGAAGACCAATTGGTACAACCTTATCGCCTTTAACTACACCAATCTCGAGAGATGCCGCCCAGTCATAATAATAAGCTTTTGTAACTGGTTCAATAGTACGATACTTGTAGTATTCGAGATAATGTTCACCCTCGGGAAGGCGCTCATCCGTCTTTGAATTAACCCAATACTTCCAAGACTCAATCTCTTTGCCCGCGTAGACTTTTGTAGGACGAGTAAAGTGTCCTGTAAAGAAACAATCTATTGTCTGGTTGATTTCTTTCTTTATCTTAATGGTCTGCCGCGCAGGTGTACGTTTTTCATATATATGACAATATTTATTGGTTATAACTACGCCCTCTCGACCTGACTCGAGATATTCTCCAATCTTATCCCAAAGTTCTGCGCCCTTGTAATAAGTTGCATACTCAACATAAGGAATATCGCCAAGAGTTTCGGGCAGTTTGTTTACTGCTTCAAAACGCTTTTCGGCAGGACGTTGCGTCCAACTCTTACCTGCCCACGCACAAATATCAAAGATATAAAAATGAAGCTTCTTTCCTGTTTCCTGTCGAGCAATACATTTATCTTTCAAACAACCAAGAAGAGAGGTTATTTTTCTTGAACCCTCATCGCCCGGAAGATAAACCTCGCAAAGCAGTACAGTACCTTTTGGCAGAGCATCCATTAAAGGCTTAATCTGAGGCACCCATTCAATCTTATCAACGACTTCACCTTTAACATTACGATTGCGGGCAATCATCATCACATTGCCGTCTTCGTCACGCACAAGTCTCTGATAATATCCATCTACCTTCAACGCCCCATAATAATCTCCTGAAAAAATAAGGTTTTTAATCTCTTGATTTTTATCGTGGGCATAATTCTTTGGAAAGCTCCAATATTTCATTGCTTCCATATTACGAAAATCAATGCCGTCTACGTAACCGTACATTCTTTTTTCTCCTTTCGAAATTATATATATTTAATTTATATAGTATAATATAATAT
>ERZ1034865.100-NODE-100-length-65154-cov-154.460084_pt1 | contig 65154 bp, 91 predicted proteins | sample MGYA00520632_ERZ1034865 | MGnify/ENA primary metagenome ERZ1034865 (study PRJEB33766, sample SAMN09781738) | gut metagenome | biome: gut microbiome | host: Homo sapiens | place: Madagascar | study: EMG produced TPA metagenomics assembly of the PRJNA485056 data...
AGACAGACAAGGAGAGCAAAGCACAAGCGCAAAGGTACGTGTATTTTAGCCGTGATTGGGGCGTGTCGTGTTGTTTGCTTGTGTGCTTTGTGTTTGTCTGTTACGGACATTCGCGACTCTTCACAAGCGACAAAGCGCGCTTTGTGCTATATTATACGCGTAATATAGCAAATATCTGACTTTCAATGTGTTACGACAATTCAAAACGGGGCAAAACATAGCAAAAGACCCCATACCGCCCCCTTTTGTGCGGGCGTATCGAAAGAATGTCACCTCCCGTCTATTTTTTTTAATTTTTCGTACCTTATATATTTCTATTTTTTCTTGTGTTTTGTGTTTTCTTGATTTTCGGGTAAATCGTTCATTTTATAAAAAGGTACACTCATGGTAAAAAACAACGAAATGTAAGTTGAGGAGCATATTAGTGTATGTTTTAGTGTATATGTCAAAAACTCTAAATCCTTGATATTTGGGCGTTTTGAATAAAATATGTATATTTGCATAGTTATCCATGGGTTATATTTTGGCTTGCAAGGAAAGTGCGAGGTATTAACGGGGTGGGTACTATTAAACATTCAGTGCGGAAATGGGAATAATTTGAGTGTCAAAGTGTTCTGTTTTTCCATACTGTGAGAGTTAAAGTATTCCATTTTGAATAATTGCGAGATGGTTGAAAAATGGTGTTTTTTGGGGGCAGAAAAAGCTCGGAAAATCGGTATTTGTCAGCTGTTTTGGCAGAAAAGTTGATATGTTAAAGGATTTAACGTATGATAGATAGAGAAATGTTGTTGGTAGACTTGGTAGAGAACAGTGATGCTCCGAGGTGGGAGTTAGCATGTTCTGCGAGTGAGAATTACGCCGCTCGTGCTGCCATGTTAGGTTTTGAGATATACCAGACGTATGCTCACAGTATGTTTGCGTGGTTTGGTGGTCGTTATTATTGTTTCAACGGCAAGATATACGAGCCAGTGGATTCAGACTTGTTGTATTGGAGTTTGGTGAAGTTGACAGAGCGCATGAGTGTCCATGCAGGTGTCCGCTCGAAGATGGGCATGTTGCGTGAGCAGGTACGTTTGGCTGTAAAGATGGAGCGAGAGTTGCACCCGAGGTTCAACATACGTGCTTTCCGCAATGGCGTTGTAGACATGACGACGGGTGACATAAGGCCGTTTGGCAAGCAGTGGGACGTGGTTTATTTGCACGACTACGACTTTGACCCAAAGGCTGATTGTCCGTTGTGGCGCAGTTTTTTGAAGCAGGTGTTGCCAGAGAAGAACAGCAGGTTGTTGTTGCAGATGTTTTTGGGTTTGACGACCATGAACAGGCGTGAGATGGGTGCTAAGGTGGAGAACTGTTTGGCCTTGTATGGCAATGGTTCTAATGGCAAGAGCGTGATAAACGACGTTGTGCGTGGTGTTTATGGTGCGGAAAATATCAGCACCATGGGCATTGGTGCGATATTGAAAGATGGTGATGAGGGCATGCGTGCCAGATGCCAGCTTGTGGGCAAATATATAAATTACAGTGGTGAGGTAAGTGAGAGGGAGCTGTTTGGCAAGGAGGCGGCTTTCAAGAGCTATATCAGTGGTGAGGAGCAGCACGCGAGATTTTTGAGGGGCAATGTGTTCACAATAACCAATGTGCCATGGCAGATATTCAACTTCAACAATCTGCCAGTGACGAGTGACAAGAGCTATGGCTTTTTCAGACGTTTCCTGTATTTGATATTCAATGAGACTATACCAGAGCATTTGCAGAACAAGAGCCTTGGTGAGGAACTGAAAGAAGAATACCCTGGCATACTGAACTGGATAGTGAGGGGTGGCAGATATTTGAAGCTCCATGGCTACAAGTTCCCGAGGAGTGAGAACGGCGAGCGTCAGAAATTGATGTCAATCGGTATGAGCAACCCACTTTTGGCATGGGTCATGCACCTTCATCTTTCATCATCGCCGAGAGCTGAGGGCGAACGTCCGAGATGGGTGGCCTCTGCCGCGATGAGGAAGAGCCTTGAAACATTCTGCAATGAGAACAGTTTTGAGGACGTGACGCAAGTTGCCTTTGGCAGGGCCATGACAAAGCTGGGCTTTGGCGGCCAGAACAGGAGAAGGTCAGCGACAGGCATAGAATACAAGGTGTACGGCTTCAGCGAAGAGGTGGAAGCCTATACTGCCAATGAGCTGTCGCTGGAGGCATGGAAGCTGCAAGATGATGCAGAATTTGAAGATGTCGCAGGTGATGGCGTATGATTTGTTAACTATAAAATAAAGAAGAAATGACAGAAGAAAAGAACGAGGCAGTAAATGCCGAGCAGAATGAGGCAGCAAATGCCGAGAAGAAAGAGGTTAAGAACGTGCAGATTGACAATTTTCTGTACATGCTTGACGAAGAGACGGGTGTCATCACCGTATATGCCGTGTCGAAGCAGTGGTATATAGGCTATGCTCCTGGCACGATGGGACACACCCTGTTGTACTCATGCGTGTTCGGTGAGGAACGTACCGAAGATGACTTGAATGCCGCAGTAGCCTTTGTGACGTCGGTTTATTGTGCTTCAAACATTGTTGACGCAGACGTTACAGAAGACATCTTGAAGATTGTGGACCACTACATGAAAACAAGAGAGTCAGAGGAAGTCACTGACGAAGAGAACAAGAAAATAATTGACGAAGTAAAGACGAAAGAAGAAGTCAACGAGGAGATTTCTGAGAATGTATAATTATTCCGTCTGATTGCATATATTCAATGTAATTTGTATATTTGCAAAGTGGTTAAGATGTCCGTTTTGGTGAAACAGAAGTGCCACCAAATCGGGCATTTTGCGTAAAAAGAGAATGATATGACTGCGAAATACGACCTGTTGGTGGTAAACACCAAAAAAAAACGGATTAGCTTTGCCAGTTACTTTAGTTCTGGCGTTTTGGAGGTGACTATGCCATCGTGGGAGACGAAAGAGCTGCCAAAGAATGAGTGGAAAGACACCGAAGGAGAGGACGTGTACATACCCACCGACGGTTTGCATTTCGGAGGCGCGGATTTTGAGGTCAAGTTATGCTATAAAGGCGCGGAAGGCTCATGGACAAACACGGAAATAGTCATGCTGAACTATCTGCGCAGCGGCTTTCTTGCAGTCTATTGCTCTTATACGGAAGAAGGTTGGGGTGCCTGCTATTTCACGGGCATTTCAGATATAGACGTGTTTTCAGACCCTGTGGCTGGAGACATTGTAGAATACACGTTAAAGTTTCACTTGACCAAGTATGAAAGAATGTACGAGGACTTCTACACCTATATTGTAGACGAGAACGGCAATCTGATAACAGACGACAAGGGCAACAATATAATCACAGACAAGATATGACAAGAGAGTGGAAGGTATACAGCTCTGACGGCAAGACGGTAAAGGCGACTACCAAGAGAGTTGAATACAACGGCGAATACATGGGCAGCTGCTCCTTGACTATCACGTTTGAGAGCCATGCGCCTATAAATTTTGAAATCGGTGATTATATAGATTACCGACTTGAACGTTTTTATCTCAACGTGCTGCCATCGTCGAAGAAGCAATGCTCGAGAAACGGTTCAAAGAATGCCTTTGCGTATGAAAACGTGCAGTTCATGTCCGTGTCAGACGAGCTTGTGAGATGCGACTTCCTCGACGTGGTGAAGAAGGACAACAACATACACTGGACCGCGCTCCCCACCTTTTCGTTTTACTGCGAGGGCGTAAAGAACCTTGCAGAAAGAATACAAGCCAACCTTGACAGGGTTTATGGCGAGAATGTGTGGACTATCCAGATAGACAAGACCTATGAAGATTCTCGCAAGGACATACAAATAAGTATCAGCAATCAGTCCGTTTGGGACGCGCTGTTGCTTGTAAACACCACTTTCAAGACAAATTTCATTATCCGCGGCAGGACAGTCACGATAGGCACTACGTCAAATAATATAGACCATGTGTTCAGTTGTGGCATAGGCCGTGGGTTGTTGTCGATAACTCGTGCTTCCGACACCAATCAGAAAGTAATAACCCGTTTGCGTGCTTTTGGTAACACGACCAATGTGCCAACAAACTACTACAAATACCTGTGCATGAAAATAATGCGAGAGTATGTGGTACCGACGGACTTGGAGATGACCTTGACTGTCTTTGATAGAACGAAGTGGTATGTAACGACATTGACCTTGCACGACAAATGGGCGCAAGACGGATTGTCATATAGTTGCAAAACTGAAACACCTCCCAGGGGTTCATACGAGGACTTCGACAAATTTATCAAATACATGCACCCTACATTGGAGATAACTTACGATGGTAACAAGGTAGTATATGCCACTGTTGGGAAATGGGAATACGAGGGTAAGACGACTTATCGGTACATCGTAGTAGACGAAGCTTTCTGGCACTACATGAGCGAACGCAGACCTGAAGGAAAAGTCACCTTGTCATTCGGAGGTACTTCAACTTTGAACTACAACTATATAGTAAAAAACCACAAGGGCGAAATAACATCGGCCAATTATCCAAATAACATGGCAATCACAAGGCTTATGCTCCCAGGTTTTCCGAATGGTGCTGGAGAGACAGACTGCGGTTATGTGGACAAGGCTTATGAAGGCTACAAACTTATAGTGACGAGCAATGACGTGTACATAGAAAGTCCTCAAAAGAAGATAGTTGGTCTTAGAGAGGGCAGTGTGTACATTGATGGCACAGACAATGAAGTGACCGACTACAACGTCTATCCTTCAATAGAGGATATGACGGTAGAAGATTTGAACAAGGCTGGCATATATCCTGTGTTGGACGATGGCGACAACGGCAAGTTGAATCAAGTGGCAAAATCGTCCAAAATAGAGGACAACGGCGACAGCGACTATAATACAGGGCAAGCTTCAGAAACCTTTGTGTGGATAAAGGACGTAGGCTTTAATATTTGGGACTACCGCACGGGGTCGGAAACGCCAAACATCTATTTGAAAAGTGGGAAGTGTGTTGGCCGTACATTTGACATAAAAAACTGCATACGAGATGGCAACAAGTACAAGCTGACGATAATAAGGAAATCGGACAACGATTTGAATATCCTATATCCGAACTCTCAAAGTCCGATAGCAGGTGGCGACGAGTTTGTGATACTGAATATCAAGATGCCCGACGTGTACTATAAGGCAGCTTCGCAACGCTTGCTCAAATACGCGTTGCTCTACCTAAAGGAGAACGACAAGACAAAATTCTCGTATACCCCAGTGGTTGACAATTTGTGGATAGCCAGGCAGCATGATGCGAATGTAAGTTTAGGTGCGAAAAGTATCTACACAAACATAAAAGAGGGCGACAGAATGGAGATTGACGAAGCTTCGGATTTAGGTATTGCGTCGAGTATATTTATAAGCAATTTGAAGATAACAGAGTCAGAAGACAGCCTGATACCACTGGTAGAAATATCATTGCAAGATGACAAGAAGGCTGTAAGCGTCAACAGAAGTGTCGGGCAGTTGCCAACAATGATGGACGCGTCGACAGGCGAAGGGACTTCAAGCACTATTCTGTTGAACCAAATTTCGCGATATGGCTATCTGAACTTCCTGTCAAAGGTGGGCGATGATGAAGCGAGCGGAAAGATAACATTCAACAAAGGAATAGACGCATTTTCGACCAATGTTGGTGCTGCCGACGGCATAACAGAATACGAAGAATTAACATAAAAGATATGGCAAGATTACTTAGCACATGGTTCAACGGTTTTGTGGGGAGCGCAAGAAGCACAGGAAACAAGGTGCTTAACGCTTTCGGCAAGGTGGTGTGCGAGATGCAAGAATACTTTGCTTCGGACTTCATGGGCCATGGGTGGAAGATATTCAACAGCGGCTCGGAAGAAAGCCCAGAATACACGCTTGAAATAGACAATGTAAAGGTTCGTAAAGCCTTTATTGCGCATGAACTGATAATAGACCAGGTGCGTGCGATATGCGGTTCACTCGGCATCAGCCAGGCGTGCGGCAAGGTAAAGGAAGTAAGTCTGCGCACCGATGAACACGGGAACCAATATTACCTCATAAAACTCGAGGGCGAAGCCACTCACGGATATGGCGGCTTTGCGAAGAATGACCTTATACGCTGCCAGCGTGTGGAGGTGGGTTCTGATGGCATGACCAAAGGCATAAAGGGCTACTGGGTGAAGATTGAGAGCGCAAACATGAAGGAGGGTTGGTTCACCGTCATGGCAAGCGAGTTTGTTGGCGAAATCAAGCAGGAAGAAGAATCGGAATTTGTGGAGAGCAACGACGTGCCGATGAACTTGCCTGCGGCTGGTGACGAGATTGTGCAGTATGGCAACACCACCGAACCGAGCCGACAGAGTGCGATATACCTCCATGCTACCGAAAACGGCGTGCCGACTATTGACTTGCTTAATGGCGTAAACTCCAAGTCTTTTTCGGGCAAGATAGTTTGCAGTTTGGGCCGCATACCTAATAGTGAAGCATTTGGACTCTATATGCGAAAAGGTACGATAGTGTCTTTTGATGATGAGACTGGAAAAGACAACTATATCTTTGACCATGATGGCTATTTTGACCTTGGGCGAGGAGCTATAACGTACAACCCTGCAACTGGTGTTGTGACGATTGGCAGTGATGTGGTTATAAAGTGGGGCGCGAACAGTAAGAGCAATGTGACCTATCAGATAGGCAGCAGCGGAGTTAATGCGCCAACGGGGACATGGTTAAACAGCGTGCCGCCATCGGAAGTGGGCAAATACCTGTGGACGCGCACGAAATGGCCCGATGGCACGTATTCTTACAGCGTGAGCTATATGGCCAGAAACGGCGCGCCTGGGAAAGACGGTGCGGACGGAGAGAATATGCGCCCCAATCTGCTTGACTATACCGAGTTTAAGCAAGAAACGTTTGACAATGTGCCAAATCCCGACAAGACCTTTGCTTTGAAAGGCACAAGGGCCGAGGGCTTGAACGGACATGGGGCGGTGCAGATTGAAACTGCATTCAAAATAAATGGAGATTTGCCGACTCCTGACTCGAATGTTGATTTTTTTCAGCAAAATGTCAAGAGCCAAATTGCTCCATCAACTTGGTACACGCTATCGTTTTATCTGAATGGTCGTGGAGTTGCAAATCCAGTATACACCTACCTATGGACATGGGCCACCGATGGCCTTACTATGGTTGACACCACAGAGAAGATGATTGTTGACGGGAAAGAGCAAGACACTCCCAAAGATGGTGCTGTTAAATTCCAGCCAACACGAGCATGGGTGCGCCACATTGTCACATTCAAGACGGCAGCCAAATTGCCAGATACTTGCCTTTGTCTGTTCCGTGTTATCACGAAGCAAATTCAGCAAAACTTTCCGTTTGTTCCGTGTGTGTACATTACAGAGCCTAAACTTGAAGTTGGCAAGGCTGCAAGTGCATGGACGAGGAGCGATAACGATATTGCAGATATTGCGATAGACAAGGTATCATGGGTGCGCCAGTGGGACGGACAGACTACCGAACTTGGTGCGGACTATGTGGCCGCGAAGAATGCCGCGTTTGGTACAAAGGACGCAGACGGAAAGTTTACAGGTATCGCGATGAGTGGTGAGGGCTTCGACCTTGGCGGCAAGGATACGAATGTAGTTGGGCTGTATGGTGTATCTAAAGACGAATGCCGCGTGATAATTGACCCGAAGAATGAGAAGTATGCGTTTCGTGGGAATATCTTCTGCGAGAGTGGGCAAGTGAACGGGCTGCTTGTAGGTTCATATCTGAAAGGGCTAACACAAGTTACGAATGATACGGAATGGGATAAGGCTTTTACTCTTAAAGGAAGCTATTACAGACCGAACTTTTTCGTTATCAACCCGATAGTAATATTATCATACGATATAGGCGACAAAAGGACACTTTCACTCCCTCCTTATGGTAATAATGCAAACGATTATGCAGAATCCATAGCGTTTCTTGATTATAAGTTCTATATAATAAACAAGATGTCGCAAGTACTTAATCAGAATATAATAGACATAAAAGCTGGTGTCTCGGGTGCGCTCTACAAGAAGGACTCGACTATGGCATCTGGAAAGAGTTCAATATCCACTTACAGACTGAAGACTGGTAAGGCTGTTATATTAACTGGCTGTATTGAAGAAAACGGGAGCTTCTATTGGCTCGTAGAAGAAGGCAGTACGAGCAGCGACCTTGGCAGCGGCAGTATAGAAAAGCCCTCATTCACAATTAAGGACAACACGAATATAGGACAGATGACATGGACTAAAGTTCCACTGACATCTAACCCATCTGATAACGGAGCATATAAACCTTAAAAGATATGGCAACAGTAAAACTCAAAGACGTACTAAAATCGCTACCGCAGGACACGAACTTGACGGGCAGCGAGATGGTCGTGATTAACGACAACGGGGAGAATAAATACATACCCTACTCAACGATAAAGAGCGGTCTTGTCAATGCTCAGGAGCGCAGCACCTTGGCAAACACCGCAGAATGGCTCATTGCGCACGATAATGTAACGACCATTGACAAGCTAAACAAGGAACTTGACGCGTTCAATGCTGAGACTGCACAGGGCTTGCACCGCGTGAAGTGTTGGGGCATTCCGTTGTTTGTGACATTCTCTAATCTGAATGTTGGTGACACCGTGCTAATGCAGACGATACAAGGCAGCATTACGTTCAATTCAGCAAAGACGAGCATTGCGTCAATCAACACCACGGGCAACTTGACCATTGCAGTCCGTTACTATCAAGGCGGCAAGTGGGGCAGCTGGAATACACCGATGACACCAATCAAGCCCCCGACAGTGCAGAGCAGTGTAACGGGGACTACGGCAAATTACGTGTACTCGCAAGGTTCTGCCGACAACCCGCGCACCATTTTGGGCGCAAAAATGTGGATATACCAGAATGGAGGCTACGACAAGTTTCTGCGCATCAAGCACTGGGGAGCCGAGAATGACGAGAACGCAACAAACTACAGCCAAGTGTGGCTGCCGACTGTATGGACGGGCGGCAACGGGCTGATGAGGTGGGACGTGTACCGCAGAATTGACGCCTTTGAACTGCGCGAGCAGAACTCCACAGCCACAGAGGTAAAGATAATCACCCCGATTTTCACCACGGGCGGCACGCGCACATTAAGCATTTCGGCTGCGACAACCGCAAAGGCTGGTGTAATGACGGCAGCGGACAGAGAATTATTGAATAAGATAAAAGCAAAACTCGGATTATAATGAACAGACTGCAAGAAATTAGAATTGAGTGCGTAAAGATAGCGGCTTCGCGCAACGACATAAAGCCAGACGAGATAGTTGAATTGGCGAGAGAGATAGAAGCCTATGTAAGAAGAAAGGAGGGCGAATTTTGACTGACCTAATACAAACTATCAGTTCTATCGTTACAGGCGTAGCTATACCAGTGCTTGGCATATTTCTTTTTTACGATGCGAAGAAAAGAGAAGCTTCTGCAAAAGCAGGTAAGGCCGAGGCAGACAATATCACGCAATATGCTGCCCAATGGCAGAAATTGTATGATGAGAAGGTGAAGCACGAAGAAGAACTGAATAAAAAGATTGATGCGCTATATGTGCAGCTTAATGAGCAACGCGATGAACTTGCGCGACTAAAAAAGGAGATAGCAGAACTGATTGTGAAGCAGCAGTATGCGGAGAGTCAAAAATGCACGGTGTTTGGCTGTCCCAACCGTCAACCTCCACAACTTCTGTGTGCAAGCAGTAATCACCCTGAACAATGAGTCTATGAGATTAACGAAATATATCACTGAATTGATACGTGTGGACAGTGGGCACAGCAGCAAGGCGTTTTTCCTTGTCGCAGTTACACTGATAGGGTGTGTGTTGCTGCTCTGTGTGGCATTTGTTCTGATATGGGAAGTTATGAACAGTAACACAATACACACTGACCTTATGGGGCTTAGTGCTTTCGTAGGCAGCGTAGCAAGTTTGTTTGTTACAGCTGGTATTACCAAGGTGTATGGCGAAAAACGTGAGAACAAAACTGAATAAAAATTGGCGCGTTTCACAACGCACCAACCCCTCACATAACCATGTCAAAACAAAAATATTAACACCTACAAAGGTAAGAAAAATAAGTTTAGACGTATGGAAAATTGGAAAGAATTAGCGGCATTTGTGCTGGAGCGCGAGGGCGGCTATTGCAACAGGAAGGCCGATAAGGGAGGGCCTACTAACAAGGGCGTGACATTGGCCACCTACCGCAGTGTGTTTGGACAGAACAAGACGATAGAGGACTTGAAGCGCATTACTGATGCGGAGTGGGAGTACATATTTAAGAAATACTATTGGGACAAGTGCAAGGCGGACCACATACAGGACAAGAGTGTTGCCTTTATCCTCGTGGACTGGGCCTATAACAGCGGAGTCAAGACGGCCGTAACACACTTGCAGCGGATAGTTGGCACAACTGTTGACGGGATTATTGGCAAGCAGACCTTGCAGGCGGTAAATACGCGTAGTCCGCTGCCGTTGTTTGGCGCGTTGAAGCAGGACAGGATAGCTTTTTATAAAGCTATTGTTGCCAAGAATCCGAGCCAGAAGGTGTTCTTGAAGGGGTGGCTAAATAGAGTTGGCCATTTTGCTTATAACAAGTTCGTATAATACGAAACTGCCACACAAGTTTCCTTGTGCGGCAGTTAAGTGTTCTAATAATACTTTTTTTTATGGTCACTGCAAAGGTAACAAATATAACCGAAAATATGCGTAGAGTTAGTGGTTTTTTAATCGTGATTATCTGTGCAGTTGTCTTGCACAACAGTTGCGCGCGAAAGGTGGCGCAGAGCATTGAGCGCACTCACGACACGCTGATAGTGTATAAGACCGACAGTGTGATGGTGCGTGATACGATTGTGACAGTTTCCAATTTGGAAACTGTGGACAGTGTAGCGGAGCGCATGACTACCTATGTTGTTGTGGACACAGCTGGCAAGGTGCTGACGAAGTATCTGTATCGCGACCGCAGCGTGTATCACAACAGGGACGCTCTTAGTTCGAGCAGTCATGTGTCATGCCGCGCACACCGCACAAACAGCACAAGCCACAAGGCTACGGTGCGTGATGCGGTGACAAAGGTTGAGAAGCCTCCTGCAAGGTGGAGGCTTCGGGCCGTTGGCGGTCTGTTTATCATAGTAATATGCGTGTTGTTATATTACAACATATATAGTAAGTATAAGTGATTTTGTTGGGTTGTTTGTGGCAAGCATGGGCGCATGGTGATGTGTCCCGTGCTTGCCTTTGTGCTTAATTATTTACAACGAAATTACTTATGAACAATGGAACAATTACAACAGATTTTTGATTTTGCAGTTGAAGCCGTGATGCAAGCCAGCGGCCTTGACTTTGATGCGCTTGCAAACTGTCGCTCGGAGCGGTGTGTGGTTGCGCGTGTGGTGCTTGTGGACGTGCTAATTGAGCTTGGTATGAGCGAGGGTGATATTTCGCTGCTTAGCGGCATGAGTCAGCAGAGGGTTAATTCGCTTAAGAATAGTGCGAGGTACAGGCTAAAGGGGCTGGCTGCACGGGTGATGAGGGAGGAGGTGAGGAAATCCGTTTCCTTGCCAATAGCGGAAAATAATCTGTGATAATATTGCTATATCGCATGGATATTTGTATTTTTGCAGAAAATAATAGGCTATGAGCGATTTATACAAAGAGTATATGAAGGGGGTGTTTGTGCCACCTGTTGAAGCAACAGATGACATATCCGGCCTGTCAATAGAGGAGTTGTTCCTTCGTAAGCAAGAAAGGGTTGGGCTAAGCAAAACCAAAATAGCGAAGATGCTTGACATGGACGTTGCGACCCTTGATAAAATAATAAAGGGCAATTATACTGGTGCAAGCGTTCTGAATACATTGAAGGTGGCTATATTTATCGGTGTTTCGATGAACGATTTCCTTAACGCAAATGCTGATACGCTTCAGTCAAAAGATGTTAGTGAAATTTGCCATGTACGTGATACGGCAGTCCTTTGCGAATATTTCAGCATAGACACACTTAATAAGATAGGGTTCTTTACAGATAATAATTATGTGCAAAGGATAAACGATTTCTTTGGCTTCAAGCAAATCAAGGAATATGCAGATATCGTTTCAGAACTGACGAAAGCATACAGTATGACAAGAAGGAGTTACGACCAAAAGATGCGTGACTTCTGGACGATTTCTGCTTACGCTCAATTTAAGAATATTGACAACCCTAATATGTACGACAGGGATAGGCTTATGGATATAATGCCGAAGATTCGTCCTTGTTCGCAAGACGTAGGAACAGGGCTGTATCACGTGGCTCGTGCCCTTTATTCTGTTGGTGTGACGATGATTTACCAACCATCATTACCAAAAATGCAAGTACGTGGCGCAACAATGGAGTATAATGGAAAGCCATGTATTGTTATATCAGACTTGAACAAACGCTATCCGACCTTATGGTTTTCTCTATTCCATGAGCTATACCATGTTTTGTTTGATTTTGATGACATTGTGCTCAACAAAGTGCATTTGAGTTCTGACGAAGGTGATTTATTTCTGACAGATGAAAATGCGGCAGATAAATTTGCTCGCGACTTTATTCTGTCGCCAACAAAATTGCAATTTATAAAGCCTTATGTTCACGCACCTCTGATGATAAAAAAGTATGCTCAGAAATGGGGCGTCCATTCCTCGCTAATTTATGCGCTTATTGCTTATGATACAAACAACTGGGCAGAATACAGTGCTCTAATACCGAGGTCGGAAAAAGCTACGGAAAGAGTAAATACAAATCCGTTCGAGGTTGAAACGATAAGAGAAGTGGCTGAAACGTATAAACAAAAATTGAATATATGACAAATAAGACCAAAGTTCTATCAGAAGAAAAAAAATCAAGAGAAGTTGAGGAGCTGTTGTTTAATGCCGACAAGGCAAAGACTGACGGTTTGTTCATTGATAAGGATAACGATAATGTTGTCCTTAAAGATGAATTACAGAAACTGATTGAGTTGCCGACTGACAATCCAAATGAGAAATATGAATTATATTATAAAGTCATAGAGAAAACACTCCGCGAGAAGTTGCCAAAAGGTGATGAATACAAGGAAGGAAATACTATGTTACGCGAAGAGAAAAATACATTTCTTACAGGGCATAGGAAAGGGCGTGACGGCATACGTGGTGCTGACAGTAGGCAAGCATTTTTACCTGCAATGCAGGAATTTATCCAAATTTTGCATGATTGGCTTAAACGCGATGGTAGTACGTTTGACCTTTACCAAACATTACTCGAAGAGAATATCAAGAGAGGATATAAAGGACCAGAAGATGTAAAATGATTATGAATGAACAAAGGCCACCCCATTCGGGTGGCTTTTTGCATTATTGGTGGATAGGACAAACATTTCACAAGTAACTCACAAACAACAAACAAAACTCACAAGCAACTCACAAGCAACTTGTCACCACCTTTGCGCTATCGGGGGATATTCCCCGACCGACTTAATACATTCATAATTATGGACAATGTAGAGAAAGTAATCTGTTGCGACAGAGGTAATGATGCGCTTGCTTATGCGGCAATGGCGAACAACAAGAGTAATGACCCAATGGCTTTGGCGGCTATGATGAACGGTGGCCTTGGAGGTGCCAATCAGTGGTTGAACAATCCGTTTTTGTACCTTATTTTTCTTGCCATGTTCGGTGGTAATGGCTTCGGGTTCGGCAACAACCGCAATGGTCTGCAAGATGCCGAGATACAGAGCCAAATCCAATCTTTGCGCTCGCAGATGGCGGACAACCACAACTCCGACCTGTTAATGCAAGCTATCAAGGGCAATAACGATGCATTGACTACATTGGGCGCGAACCTTAATTGTGACTTCAACCAGTTGCAGCAAGGCGTGTGCGCTGTTCGCTCCGCTATTGACAACGTTAGCGGCAAGGTAGGTTTCTCGGCAGAGCGCGTAATCAACGCAGCGGAGAAAGGCAATGCGGCAGTTATCCAGGCAATTCAGAATTGTTGCTGCAACACACAAAACAACATCACCAAGATGGGCTACGAGAACCAGCTCGCAATACAAGGACAAACTAACTCCTTGCAGCAGAGCCTCAATTTCGTAAACTCGTCTGTGGAGCGCGGATTTAGCTCTGTTGGCTACCAGATGTCGCAAGACAAGTGCGATGTAATTCGTGCAGGACAGGACAACACGCAGCGTATAATTGATGCGCTGAACAATCATTGGTATGCTGACATTGACCGCAAGTATCAAGACGCGAGATTGGAGTTGTCGCAGCAGAGCCAGACTGCCGCACTGATTGCAGCTTTGGGCAAGACTACAACTGCAACGACATGAGGAGGTGTTTCCAAAACGGAAATAATCACTGATGACCATTTTATTGACGACAATAAAAATGTAGACAATAGCTTTTTCGTGAGGTCGCGAAAAAGGTCGGAAGAGAAGTAATAATCAAGCACGTGGGGAGGTGATTGCCCCACGTGCAATTAACAATCAAGGCGTTCTTTGACTTTGTGGGGATTGTGGCTTGTTGTGCCTTGTTGCGATATAAAAACCAACAATACATTTATTTTTAACTCGTATAAGTTGCTATTTTGATTACTAATGCGTATTTTTGCAGCATGATTACACCCAAGGCTTACGCACGTCTGAAAGCTTCTGCTTAATTTGATAATAGGCGCGCCTAACCCTTGGGTATTTTAAGATATTATGGCTATAAAGAATAAGGACAAATTGCCGCCTGTAAGAGTGGCTGTATTGATTGATGGCGGATTCTTTATTAAGAGATTTAACTCGTTATATAATAAAGAGCGCAAACTTGACGGAGCTGAAGTTGCTGATATAATGTATACGATGGCTCATAAACACGTAGGTGATAAAAATACGCTATATCGCATTTTTTATTACGATTGCTATCCATTTGGAAAAAAAGAGCATAACCCAATAACAAAGCGCGCTATTGATTATTCTAAGACACCAGAGTTTAAGTTTAGAATTGATTTGATAGATGCGCTAAAGAAGAAACGAAAGGTTGCATTAAGAATGGGCGAGCTTAAAGATAGCAAGAAATGGCTTATCCATCCGAATAAAGTCAAGGATTTGTTATCGAAGAAAGTCTGTGTTGATGATTTGTCTGAAAATGATGTTTATTTAGAATTAAGGCAAAAGGGTATTGACATGAAAATAGGAGTAGATATAACATCTCTCGCACTAAAAGGCTTTGTTGATACAATAGTTCTATTTTCTGGCGATGCAGACTTTGTACCAGCAGCAAAATTAGCTCGTAGAGAAGGTATTGATTTTATTCTTGACCCTATGAAAGCATACGTTGATAACCAACTAATCGAACATATTGATGGAATGGTTAGTGTTACACCGCCTCATAATTACAAGAAAGACAAATAGTAATAATTAGCGGCAATCCCTACAAAATCGGAGGTTGCCGCTAATTTATTTATTATGTTATTCAAAGATATAAAGACAGGCTACCCGATATATTTCCTTGACAAGGAGGGCGCAAGGTATTACCAAGGCAAGGCCGTGAGTGTTGCAGTTCCACGCTACGACAATAACCAAGCAAAGGCTTTCGGTGCGCAGCCGACTGGTCTTGTGGTAGACATAACCATAGAGGCAGATGGCGCGACCAAAACCTACACAATTCCCGAAACTGCAACAATAACGTATGCAGGGCATCTTGTGCTGTCAACAGATAAGGACGGTATACTAAGAGAGGTGGAAGCACTAAAGGCTGCAAGCGAGGAGGCTTTGTCACAGGTTGAGCGGCACAAGCAAACGGTTACAGATTGTAGTCAGTTAATGGAGGAGCTTAATCCTGCCTTTGCGGAGAAGCGTGCGCAAGACAAGCGGATTGAGGGCATTGAAAACGAGGTGAAGAGCCTTGGTGCTGTCCTTCGCGATTTTATTAACGAGTTTAAGAAATGATGATTATGGGAAGATTATATATGGTATTTTGCAAGGGTGGTGGCAAGTGCAAGCACTTTGACAAGGAAAGTGCAGAGAAAGCTGTCAGCCGCATATACTACACGACTAAAGATGGCGCAGAGCATCATGGGCCGCATTGGAGCCTGGAGCAGGTGCTTGAAGCGACGAAAGGGTTGCAGTTTAAGCCTTGTGTGACGGATTACGACAAGTATGTAGCGTTTAATGCGGCTTATGCCGACTTGTGCAAGACGTTGACGCCAGACTTGATTATAGAGACAGGTCATGCGTTTTTCTTCGAGGACGAAGATGCGCCTTGCAACAAGATATGGCGGTATATGGAGAGTTTTGAGTAAAAAAAATAACAGAGGGGTGTTCCGTAAAAGAATATCCCTCTATTGTTTCTTGTCAAATAGTCCTCTTAATACAATATTAGCCAAACCAAGTACGTTGACAGTCATTGTTCCAAATATTACCATAGCTACGTTATCCTCAATATGCTTGAAAGGCAAGTATAGTGCTATTGTAAGACCGATTGCGAACACAAGCCATAGCGTCACTATTGAGCAAACCCACCTTGTTAGATAAGCACGTGCTCTTGTGTCCTGCTTGTAGCGTATTCTCTTTTGTTCTTCAAGACTTTCTGTATCTGTGTTTTCGTTTGGCATCTGTACAGGTTGCAAGTCTTTATTCCATTCTAAATTGCCATTGTTACCCATTTACAGAAACCAAGTCTTTGAAGTAGTTATATATGAGTTCGTCAGGTATCTGCATACCCCACTTAAAGCCATCCATTTTTGTTGTATAGAACCACGGAGATGCATCTCTATGCGACCATTCAGACAGCTGTCCAGCGTTCCACGTGCCGAACTTTGCGAATACGAAATCAGTTACCGAGCGTAGGTCTTTATCGTTTTTAATTTCTTCATCAACACTATTCATGTTCAAATCATACAAATCAATCTTTAATAGCTTATTCCTTGTTGTGGGGAATACTGGGCCATAAGGCCACGCCTGTGGGTGTTCGTTTGTAAGTCTTGTTTCATATACTCGCAAGTAAACACCATATACAATATAGAGGAGTTTTTGCATCTTTGTCATATTGATGCCAAACTTCTCTTCATTTGCTTTGGCTGCAATGTATTTAGCAACCTCTACGCTATTGTATTTGTATGTATCTGAGAATATCACGCTGCAAAGTTACTACACAAACAAATACGAAACAAATATACTTGTTCAAATATAGTTTGTACAGTGTATTAAGCAATAGTACATGGAGAGTTTTGAATAAACAAAAAAAGCGTGACGTTCTGCCACGCTTTTTTTGTCTTTATTTTATTGACTTATCAACCTCTTGATAGCAGAAATTCTGTTTTCTGCATTTGCAAGTTCTATTGCCAATTCTGATACAGAATTTACGACAATGAGGAGTTGGCTGTCGTCCATTCCTTGTTTCAAGCTTGATACGTTTAACAGTGCTGCTTCCAAGATGAAGTTGACGTGTTCCGCATCGAAGTCGTCTACCAATTTGTGTAAAAGTTCATTGTTGCTAATTTCGTGTTTTCCCTTTTTCATTTGAACTATGTTTTTTATTATATCCAGCATATATTAGTGACACCATTATAACCTTTGACCCATTCAAACCAGGCATAGCTAACCGCACTGCCGACCTTCTTCATGTTTTCAAAATCGCCATTTTTTGCGCAGATGACCCTCCCTTTGAATTGGTAAATCATTTTAGGAGGGAAAGGCTTGAATAACCTTTCGTATCTTTTCTTGCCTTCAAGCGCACTTGTCTTTAGGAAGAACACCGCGCGTTCACCATTTTCAAGCAAGGCAAGCGCATGAAGTATAAACTCCATAGCGTATTTATACGGAGGATTAGTGATAATACATCTTCCAACGTTACGGAATGGCATTTCAACATGTTCAAGGAAGTCAACGCCACCTGTGCCGAACCCCCTATCAACGAGGTCTGTCGAATAGACGTTGCAGCCAAAATCGGCAAGTCGTTTTGCGAGATGTCCCTCACCGCATGCGCACTCCCAAACAAATCTTGGCCTAACGAAATTGTTGCTATCAAACAGTAGGTCTATTGCTTCAGGGCTTGTGGCATAGTAGTCGTTAGGCTCGCGTTCTTTTTCAGTGTGCGAGCTTGCGCCGAGACATTTGAAAACGGAATTAAATCCTCCATTCCAATCTTTGCTCATCTGTTGTCGCCCTCCCCGACGATAACGCCTCGTTTTTTGCGGCTTGTAAGTTTGTGGATATTCAGATGCGCAGTAGTTTCGAGCCGTTTGTTAAGAACGGAGTGTACCCCAGCGAGCATCCATAGTACATCGCCACATTCCTTTGTAATGTTGTCCATTAGCTCAAAAAGTTCTTCATTAACGTTATCCTCGTCAAAGGAAAGGTCAGGCTTTAGCAGTCCCTTGCGCACTGCTTTTGCAAGCTTTCCTGTAAGTTCTCCTACTTCCTCGTTAAGGCCGAGTATCATGTATGGTAAATTGTTACTCTCCTTTGTGCAGAAAGTCATTGCAAGTTCTTGGTATTCGTCGAATGTCATAATGTTTATACTTTATCGAAGTGTGTATTTTTAGTTACTGATTTGCTCTGTGTGAAGCCATTACACGCTGTCCGCACAGAGTTGGAAAAGAAATTCGGGCATCTGCCCTTGGCGAACCTCAGGCACTCACCGAACTGCCCCGTCTTGCTGTTTGTCATATTGTCTAAGCAGTCTTATTGCCTCGTCCAAGGCTTGTCCATATTCCTTTGCCGTCAGCGGCATCTCGCTTATTGCCCCTCTGCGCCATTTCTGGTGCAAGTGCAGGGCGTGAATAACTTGTTTTGTAGTCATATTATTTCTCATTAAAATTGCGCCCTCCGTGGCCACGAACCACGTGCTGCCGACACCACTGCACCATTAAAAGTCAATCCGTTAAGTTTAAGTTATTAAATTGTGGCGTTGCAGAGAGGGCTTATTTCTATTGTTAATTGTCGTTCATTTGTTGTTTCGTATTTGATTGTTTAGTACTTTTGCAGTGATTTCTATTGGAGCTAACACCTCCCGAGGCAAACTTCCGATGCCTCTATCTCTTCTCGCCGAGAAAAGAAACAAGCCCATTGTCCTGCACTTTGGGCTTTTTCGTTGTCTGTCGGAAGCAGACAACTCGCCAACCGCAATAAAGCGGTTGAGCATAGCCAGAAAGGAGGTGTTAGCATGAAATCCAATAGAAATCAAAAGGAGAATGGCGTTGTTCGCGTATTCTGTAAGTATATCACGAAAAATGGTGTACGCATTTACCCGAAGAATGGTTCTATATTCTCTTTCGTTGTAGATAACAGAAAGGCGTAATATCGTCACTCATTGAACGTGTTGCAGGCACGTTCTTTTTTTGTACCCAACCTCGGACACGGACCGAGTGTTACCCGACCTCGGGCAATTAAAAACAATCCAACTAAACAAAACCATTTATATTTATGAAGTGATAAAATATGAGGTTGGTAAGTGGGGTATGTTGCTAATTAGCTGCTCGCAATCGGTGGCCCGTCATGACGGTTGATGTCCTTCCAAAGCCAGTAAACGAACAACATTAGTGCTATTACTATCAGTAGTTTCATGTTTGTTGATTTTTAGAATTAGCGGCCACATAACCGCGAATAAAACCTTTAAGACAGGCTTTCGCCATAAGTGGCGTACAAGTGCTTTGCTCGCCACACTCGTCACAGCGAATGCGGTCGGCAGCCTCACGCGCCCTTTGTTGCAGTGTTCTTTGCATCAAATTCCTTGTTTCGATTTTCAATGTAATCGTCAATTAAGCGTTCAACTTCTCTGTAAGCTTCGCTGTGGCCCTCGTAGAAGCCTTCTTCTCTGCCAAAATCCTTGCCAACAAGGAAAGTAACGTACATTCCACAGGCGAGCGCCACAGCAGCAAAAATCATCGCTATCATGACTTGCCCTCCTCTTTACCAGTTAGGCGTTCCCACTCATCATCAAGGTAAGCTTTCTCCTGCTCCTTGCTCATGAGTCCCTGCACATAATACATGTCTCTTTTTTCCATCTTCCTGAAATCATGAATAGAGGTCACGCCCTCGTATCTGTCTAAACCGTGCAGGGCGTGCTTGCACAACTCCTCAAGTGCCCAATAGCACTGGCGAAAATCCGTGTGGTCAGAGTTCTGTATGGCATTGTCTAACACTGCATACATCTCCTTTATTTCTTCTACTAAAATTTTTATTTCCATGTTTTTTAACCGTTTAATTTGTTTACAACTATTTCAACTGGTACGGACAAGGTGCTTACGCCTTTGGCTTGTAAGGGTCGTACGTGCCGAGCAAATGCTTTGTGTCGTCGTTGTAGGGTATGCACTGAATGTAGAAAGTAGGAAGATATCCATCTATTACGCCAAATTTTTCTGCACTATCCTCCTTTAACACAGAAAAAAACGCCGGCTGCCACCTGTCATTATCCCCATCGCGCACCAGCACCTTGTCAAAAGGCTCAAACTTGAAACGCGTGGCTGTCTGCTCTTCTTCATTCGGACAGGGTTCAACGCATTTCTTTTCGGCATTCCATTGCAAATGATGCTCACGCAAGGCTTTGTTCAGTTCAAACACTTCACAATCGCGAGCCGAACGGCACGTGACTTTGCTCGCATGGTGGTTTATGAGAACACTGGACAAGCCTTCCTTTCCGAACCACTCATCTGTGCCAATCCTCATCAGGACATGGAAATAAATAAGACCATCACTCCAGTCGCATTTTTTGAAAATCATGATGTATGTCCGCGGATTTTCACACCAGCTGTCGTGCTCTTTCACAACCATTATGTCGCCATTCTCAAACTGGGCTACGTCCCACTGTCGCAACGCATTTGAAGGGAAAAGGAGGCATTCGCCATAGGCGGACGAGCCGCCCTTTCCACAGTAAAAACGGCCATCTTCCGTAAATTTTACGCGACCTAAGTCAGCATAGTTGTAGGAGCGGCAAAAGATGAGTCCTTCGTCGGCATCTAAATGGTCTAAATACATATCACCTAAAATAGGTGAATAGAGTTTTGTGCCTGTCGGTTGCTTTGCCAAAATGTCCGCAATGTTGATAGTGTTTGTTCTCATAATGTTTTATAATGTTTTGGGAGTTAGTATTGTTGTCGTTATATCGTCACTTGTTTAATCATTATCGGGCAGTCGCGCCCGTTCGGTCTTGTGTAATAGCAAGCCTTGTGAATGTTGTGTCTGTCACTCTCTGTATGCGACAGGGCATAGCGCAAACAAGCTTTTCGCTCCTTGCAGCCTTGCCCGTCACATGCTTTAATCTTTGCCATTCTTGTCAAGTTCTTGTATTAGTTGCTCGTAGCTTTTCGTTGTTCCTACCAGGCGTTCAGTAACCTTGGAGAGGGGGAGAACATTAGCAAATGGTCTTGTATAGCTTCCATCGTAAAACATCATTTTACCTTGACAATCAGTATATGCGTAAATTAGAGGAAACCAAAGAAGATTCTCGCCATCTCTCACCAGGCAAGGCTGCCATTTTTGTGGCACAAAGTTGGAATAGTCGCGGTAGTAGGTGGGGACTTCAAGGCATAGGTCGAAACAAGTCTTATTGCCAAAACGATAAACACCTTCATTGGAAAAAGCAAAAACTGTTTCCTCATCTGGGTGAACTCGAAGAAGAGCAACAATCTGGCAAGCACCATGCACTCCAATTTTGTCGAAACAGATAATTCTTACTTGGCGTCCGTCTCGCGTCACTATCCGTCCTTTAGCCTCCTTGTTCGTTATCTTCTTCGCCAATTCAATGTCGAAGGAGACTCTCTTGTATGTTGTTCGTGTCATTGTTGTTCGTTTTTAGCTGTTGCAGTTGATTCTGCATCAAGTTCTTTTATCAGTTCTTCGTAGCTCTTGCTTATACCAATCAGACGCTCGGTTACCTTAGAAAGTGGGAGATAATGATACCAACCGCAACAGCCATCAGTATTTCTTTCCGAGTAAAAGAGTGGTCTACCATAAGCATCTTTACCGCTACATACTGCTACTCTCCATATATCTAAAGAATAATCTCTCACCAAACAAGTCTGCCATCTTTGAGGAACAAAGTTGGAGTAGTCGCTGTATTTTGGGACTTCAATATGGAGGTCAAGGTCACTTCTTTCTCCTCGGAAATATCTTCCATCTTTATTCAATCGGTAGTCTCTCTCTATATTAAAATCTTTATCCTTATACAGTGCGAGGAATGTTGTTTCAGTAAAAGACTCGTTGTCGATGTAAATAATGCGAACCTTACGACCATCTTCTGATACTATCCTTCCTTTTACCTCCTTGTTCATTATTTTCTTCGCAAGTTCAAGGTCAAACGGAATTTTCTTAAATTTTGTTCGTGTCATATTGTCTCTTGTTTAATGGTTTAACTCTTATCCAATGAGTTACATCATCTTCAATACTTTTACCGAAGCCATTGATATCGGTACGTGCATGCAGGCTGCTACGAGATGCAAACCAAACATCACAAGGGGCTTTTTCGTTGCAAACAAGCACAACCTCTCCATAATCTGGTAGTTTTTCCTTAACGCTTACCCACTTGTTGTATTGCTTCTTTCCCATATTGTTTTTAGTTATGTTACGCCTTACTTTAATTCCGTAGTACTGAAAGAACAAATCTTCAAACTGATGGGCGGCGTAGAGGGCGGCTTCCTCGCTGTTAAAGCACAATGGAAAACCATAAAGCGTACATGCATCTGCACCACGAGCATAAGCACCCGCACAGCGAACACCCGTATGCTCCGTATTATTCGCATTAGCACAGGAGAGGAGCTGCTTAATACCCTTTCTCTGTTTCTCCTCCTCACTCATGCGCTCCATTTCTTCCTTCGAGTAGAACACCCAGTAAGGATAATAGCTCCAGCCATTCTTATCACTCCAAGCTCCATTGTTCATAGCCTTTTGGATAATCAGCAACTTGTAGAGTGCTTGCGCTTGTCTTTGCGCCTCTCTATCTCATCCCTCACTGCCAGTAAGCAGGTGTTCTTTCATGCCCAGCTTCTCACAAGCATCTGCAAAAGTTTCGATTTTGTGAAAGTCAAATCCTTCGTTTTCCATTGTTATTCGGGTTTGTTTGTTGTTCCTAAAAGATGCTCGTTCCCTTCGTAGGGAATGCACTGCTCCCAACGTGCACTAACACACAAATAAAAGTTTTCTTTGTCCATACCACTGAAAAAATTGCATTGCCATTCATATTGGTCACCATCACGGACAAGCACTTTTTCAAAAGGCTTAAACTGAGGTTTAGGTCGGGTATTAGTATCTTGTTCACTCACTCCAAACTTACTCCAATCACGTTGGTCTTTTGATGGAAAGAGTGTAGGTTCTGCATCTGTTATGTTACGTTTACCATCTTTTGTAAAAGATACTGTTCTTCCACTCCTTATTACCTTACAATATATAGGATAAGGTGAGCAAGACAGAACGTACAATAAGCTTAGCCCGCCATACATTGAGCTATAAAGGCTTGTACCTACCACACAATCTTTCAATATTTCTGCTATGTTCATTGTTTTATTTATTTTTAGTAATCGTATATCCACGCGACTTTAATTCTTCAACAAGGTAAGAATCATCGAGTTCACTTATAAATTTCTGTTGTGATGATTTGGTGCATTCGTCAAATATATTCTCAAGCACTTCTGCTTGTTTGTATTCTGATACGTAAGCAAGAATATCGTAATCCTCAATCATTGCGCTTATTTCTACTTGCATATTGTTTGGTTTTTGGTGTTAATAATGTTATCTGATAAAACACGTGACAGAAACGATAAACCCGTCCTTGCGCAGACAATCAGGGTGGCCCGTAGCAGGCGCAACGCAATCCGTTCTGCCAGCCGCCTTAGCTGCGGCAAGCACCAAAGCACTAACGATGTATATGCAGCCGTCTTTAGGCTCGGGCAATCCCGTTATGTCGCCATAGCTCACTGAGCAAATGCCGTTATCGTCAACCTCGCTGAAAGTGTTCTGAACTCGTGCCACTCCGACACTGTCGTATTTAGTTCCGTTGTTAAGTACAATAGTGTGGGGTGTGTAATTGTAGAATGTTGTAGTCATAGTTTTTTATAAATTTTCGTTAGTCTGCAAGAATGCTCTCCACATATCTCACTACTCGTTCATATTCTTTTCCGCTATCTTCACTATCCGCATAGGCTTTCTTGATGAGTTCTTTACCAGTGCCATAGAAACAACCAACGTTCCACATATTGTTGCTTCGTGTCCATGTAAAATAGCGGTCACTGCTCCACCAATTTTTGAAAACTATATAATCTCGGCCTGTTTTAATTATAGCGTCGCCTTTAACAAAAGCGTTACCATAGACTGATGCCACGCCAAAGACTTCTGCTTTATCATAGACTTCTGCGTCACCATGTACAAAAGCGTTACCATAGACTTTAGCATCGCCAAATACTTGTGCTTTCCCATAGACTTTAGCCCAGTCATAAACTTCTGCTCTGCCAAAGACAAAAGCGTTGCCTTTGACAAAAGCGCTACCATAAACTTTTGCTATGCCAAAGACAAAAGCGTCGCCTTTGACAGAAGCGTAGCCACAGACTTCTGCTCTGCCAAATACTTGTGCATTCTCATAGACTTTAGCGTTACCAAAGACCTTAGCTTCGCCATGGAGCCAGCAATCTCCTTCTTGTGATAGATTATGATATGATTGCACAAATCCACCTTTGTCACCAGCTTTTATAGAACCAAAGTTCCTAAGAGCTTCGATTCTATATAACGTTGCATCGCAAAAGTCTATGGTCTCATCAGTTAATCTGTATTTCTCCATATAGCTATATATTAAATTTGAATTGTTTACGTAACTGGTTCTCCAGTGCCTCTCTTAGCGCATCAAACGTCTTTGCGACATTCGGGTCTGTCAGTCTGTTCTCAACAAACGTGCAGCAGAACTTGTAGTCCATGCCCATGCTCGCAATCTTGTTGCGCATTTTAAGGAGTATTTTAATCTTTTCTTTTTCCGTCATATTCTGTCATTCGTTTTGCTCGTTTACTCCATAAGCATGCGGTAGCATACGAATAGCTTCTGACCCATAGCTATCCTTTGTCAGCGACACGAAATCGCGGACTGTGGTGCTGCCATCAAGGTTTATGCCCTTATCCTTGCAAAAGCTCTCTCTACCCATGCGGAATGAGCCAGTGAGAACGTGGTGATAATCGAAAAGGTCGCGGTTGGGATAAGGCGTGTCGTAGTCGGGAAATTCCTTCACAAACGCCTCTATTCGCTCTTCTTCTGTGCTATCGTCATAGAGCTTTTCTTGCAGAGATGTGAAAGCATCGTGCAAGGTGTCGCCATGAGCGAAATAATTTTGTTCCTTGACAATGTAGCAAGGCTGCAAAGTAAGGTCGTTTTTTAAGATAAAGCCTTGCGCAATGTTGCCGCGAACTGATTTTATAATGGTTTGTATACCATCTATGAGATGGACATTGTCTCCATTCAGTTCCTTTACGCCTCCATCGCCATAGCCATAGCCAGAGCCATCGCCACAGCCACAGCCACAGCCACAGCCAGAGCCATAGCCAGAGCCTTCTTCTGAGTTCGTGCTCAAAAATGCGTTAATGCGCGTTTCTAATGTTTCCATGCTGGTACTCCTTCTATTGATTCTATCGCTTTGTCTGTGCAAGGAATTATCTCTATTGCGTCAATAATGGTAATACTCTCTACCGCGACAGTAAACTTGCATTCACTTGGTTTGGACGTACCATCTACGGCAAGCTGAGAGAGAGAAGCCGCTCCTCTCCAGCACCAGATGCGACGAGCATTGTGCAGTGTAACCTCTTGACCGTCGTGTGCGACCAATGTTCCAAACTCTACTCCGCTGCGGTCGCCGCGGATAATGACTTTCTTTCCAATGTTTGTTTCCATTTCTTTATTTGTTTTTGTTGTTGCTACCACTTTTTCTGGCAACTGTGATTGTTGTTTGTTTATCAATTCTCAGAAAAGTGCATCAGTGTGTTGCATTGCAACTAATGCAAACTTCTTGCTTCGTACATTGTGTTATGACCTCGACTATTGCATTTTTTGCAACGGTCAGGTATCTGTGCTATTGCATTCACGTGCTACCCTGTCGTTGTATTCGCAATCATCAATGCAGTTGCACCACTTGTTAGCATAAGGTTTGAAGGCATACTTGCAATAATATCCGTCTGGAAGATAGTTCGTCTTCCCCACATAGTATTTGCAGTTTTTACACACTGGCTTATTCATCGCATAATACCTCTCTTAATGTTATTCAATTCTGTTGCACTCAACGCCCAAGGCGCATAAAGCATTATCTCGTCAATGTGCGCTCTCACGCAATGTGGAAACACCAATCTCCCGTAGGAGTTCCTTCGTGTGTAGTGTAATATTCTTTCTTCTATCGTCATGTTGTTTGTCAATTTATTTCGCACTGTCGCGATATTCAAAGTAATCTTGTAACCACCCTTTCATCTGCTCCGTGTTGCTCAATGCGTTAAGCAGATTGACGCCAGCTGTGTTGACGTTGTTGTCGGCATTAAGGTCAATCTCCTCGTCCTTGCCAGTCACAATGCCAGCCAGTCTTGTGCGTAGTCTGTCGGCCATGCGGTAAATATCCTCCTCCACCATCACGCCAAGCAGCTTTGTGGCAGGGCAGTCCATTGCTGTCTGTGCAATGTCCATCAGCAATCGGCCGTTGGCATATTCATACAAAGGCAGCGCACATTCAAGAGCCGCCATTACGGGAGCGTCCTTCACACCATTACGAGTAAGCACCTGCATCACCGAGTAATAAAACGGTTGCCACAGATGTTCAAAGTGTTCATCTGTCCACTCTGCGAGTCCGTCATACATCTCAATCAGGCTGTCGGTAGCTATGCAGCGAGCTATATCACTATCCCACCTTGCTATCTTAATCTGAAGTTCCTTCACGCTCTTTTTAATGTCGTGTCGGTAGTACTTGCTTTGGCTGATAGTACACAGCGCGCTGCGCAGCTTCTCGTTAGCAAGTTCTTTGCGCATCATGTTGAGGTAAAACACATCACCAAATATGCGGCTCTCCTTGCTTGTAGGTTCTTCTCTGCATCGCCTGTCGCGCTCCTCCAGCTCGTTCACGCTATTTTTGTAGGTGGTGTAGAGAGGTGAGCCAATGCGTCTTTTCAGGCTTTTGCCGAAAAAGGGATTTGAGAATTGTGATGTGATGGGGTTTATTGGTTGTTTTGTCATTTTCTAAATTTTGCGTTTAAGGCTTTATTTTGTCTTTGTGTGATAACTTATACGATTTACGTATGAAATGCCGTCAGAACGAAGATAAATAACCATTCCGAGGTTGTTTTGACATACGGAATAATGTTCGCTATTCTGTTTTGTGCCGAATTTTGAAAAATCCGCGTTTTGATGTCTCCTTGAATAGCTCCCAATCTGCGTCAGGTACCGTGCATTCTGTTTCTCCATTGACAGAAGTATGCTCAATGAGTTTGAAACGTTTTTGGATTTTGCGTTTTGCAATGCGGCTGCAAGTCCAATAGACCAAGACTTTCCTCATTTGATTTTCCCGTCCTTTCCGCGTTCGTAGCCCATGTTGAACAACCACCGCAATTCTTGCCATTCTGCCCATGTGCAACAATCTGGGTCGTTTGCTGGTTTCGCGTTCCGCTTTTCCAGTTCTGCCGCCTCGTGCACTCTGTTCAGGGCATCGAACCGCCATAGTTTGAACTTTTGCAAGGCTTCTGTTATCACGAGGGGGTCGACGCTGCCGTAGAACTTGCCATACCGCCCAGCCTTGAAGTGGGCGAAGAACAACATGAACTCTGAAAGTTTGAGGTAGTAGAACTCGCCTGCTATGACCCTTGCGGTTTCCTCGATTTGCAGCGTGTCGGGTTTCTCTTTTGCCCCTGCATACTCCGAGAGGTCTTTCAGCTGGCACTCCAGCCACAACTCTGCGAACCGTCCTCCCCAGATGCAGCGGACATCAACCAGTGTGGGGCAGTTCCCGACGAGGCATTTCTGCGGATAGCGTGCAAAATTCACTTGCTTGTCTGGCGAAAATGATGCTATCACGTTTTCAGCAGTCGCGTAGCGCAAAAGGTATGTCGCTTGCTTCTTCGTCAGTGCGCGACATTTTTTCTCTGACATGGGCAAGGAACTCTGCATCTCGCTCTGCGCGAGTGCTGCCCGACTGACCAATTCTTGTGTTATCTCTGTTTGCATAGCTTAAATCATGTTTCTGCCATGTGGCAAGACGTTTTGAGATTTCAAATGCTTGTTGTTTCTCGAACCGCATTTTTCGTCCTCCATACGTTTTTTCCGTCCAATAGTCGTAGAAAGCCCGAACCATGTCCTTGCCATACTTTGCGACGTAAGGCACTAAAGACTGATAAAATTTTTCTTTCCGAAGTTCCATATCGTCTGTTGTGGTTGTAGCGACGACAGGAGCGTCCGTAGCTTTCTCATCTATACGAACGTTAGTGAGTATAGATTCTTTGTTATTATTTCTTATATTCTTATTATTCTTATGTTGTTGTTGTTTGTTTGTTATTTGTTTGTTATTTGTTTGTTGAAGTGCTTGTTGTTTTGTTTGTTGCTCTACCTCTTCGTAGAGTTGGTAACTCTCGTATTTACAGACAGTTACGAGCGTAAATCTGTTTGTTGTTTTGCTTGTTATTTCGTTTGTTGATTTTAGGCGATTGAGCGAAGTGCGCACTTGTTGCGTGCTTAATTTGGTTTCTTCGCTAATGGTGGCTACCGAGGTGACGAGCTGCCCTCTTTTTATAAGTATGCCTCGCCATTTTTTATCCTCCTTGTTTGCCCTTAACAACAAGTAAATGAACAGTTGCAGGGTGCTTGGTGAAGTGAACCATTCCCAGTCAAGAATTTTGCGGTGTAGCTTTATCCATCCATTGCACATTGTCTTTCGGTTTTGATGCGTGTGACCACTTTGCGCACACCGCTGACCGAATAGCCAAGCTTAAACGCAATGTGGCTGTATATCTGATTGTTCGACAAATCTGTGCTGTCTTGCAGCTTGCAGTACAATCTGAATATCTTGGAATGTTCCCTTTGTCGTTTCTTTTCTGTCGGTGTCTGGTATAGTTTCATTTTTCTTCTAACATTTTGTCAACAAGTGCCGAGTAGTACTTGATTAGTTGCTGCAACTCGAACTCTGACCACTTCTTAACTTGGTTGGAGTGTGACCGCAGCAAGTCGAATCTGCTTTGGCCTATCTTGCGTATCAAGTTCTCTCTGTAACCGTCCAGATGGTCTGATTTGAATCTGTTGCAAAAATTGCATTCGCTATGACAATTATCCTCGTCGTACCTTGTGGACATTTTGGAGCGTGAGTAGTAGTGGCCGCAGTCTGCCTTGGCGAAAGGCTTTATTCGTCCGCATGATATGCACTTGAAAGCCTTGTAGCCAAATGGCTTGCTATCCCTCAACCTTATGTAGAGGCTGAAAATCTTGTCAAGTTTGTTGATGAGTGTGCGTGTTCCGCTCTTGCGTGGTTTCTTTTTCACGCTTTCTTTCTTGATGTAGTATGGCATATCAACGCATTTTGTATTTTATGATGGTGTTGCGTATTTCGGCAAGTTCGTCTACCACTCCAGTCCGCAGGTCCTCCGTGTCAATCATTGGGACACCATCAACCGCTATGTACATACGTCCTTGGAACTCCTTTACCTGAATGCGTTCAGAGAGTTGGCCGCACAGCATTTCGGACTGCTTGGCCTTGCTTTGCGCTCTCCGCTCTCGGAACAGAATAAATATTTTGTCAATAAAATTCATACTAAAAATCGCTTAATACTTTGATTGCTTGTTTTACGTTCCAGTTGTTGTCAACAAGTGCCGAGATGAAGCGTTTACCTCGTTCGTTCCATACGGTGTACTGGCTTGTGCCTATTGAGCCATCGGCATGAGTGTAGGTTTGTGTGCGTACTGCGTGCAGTCCGAAGTCGGTGTATGGCGAGCGCAGCAACCACTGTCCGCTTTGCTTGTACTGAATGCCAGCATCTCGCAGCAGCTTGTTAAGCCTGTGGCATGGCATTCCGAGTCCGTTGGCAATTTGAGTGGTTGTCATGGTGCAGTTGGACTGCAACACCTTGTCGTAATAATCCACCTTTGGAGCAGCTTTTCTAATCTCTGCGTCCTGAATGCCTAATTGTATGCGTTGGTTTTCGTTGGTGCTGGCGAGTTGCTTTTCTCTTTCTTGTGAAGCTTTAAGCCGTTCTGAAAGCACGTTCATAGCATAAGCTATTGCTTCGTCATCATTACGCACCGTTGATACACCATGTTGCAACAATTCCTTTATTCGGTCATTGCACCAAATTGAGAAAGTTGGTGACAGCCATCTCGCAAATTCCAAGGCCACATCTTCATGAAACCATGTTCCAACTCCATTTATGGTACTTACCAACCTGTCCGATTTTCGGATAGCTCCCAATTCCGAGAGAAATTCTTGTGTTGATGGTAGCTCTAACCATTTTGAAGGTCGCTTGCCAAAAGCCTTAGCCATTTCGGTTGCATTAACCATTACTCCTTTGTCACTATTTAATGAAATAGGAGTGCCGTTATACATAAAGCTTTGTATCATAACAATTCGTTTTTTTTGCGGATTTCTGGTAGGACTTCGCTTGTAACCCAGCGTTTGAACTGTTTTGCGTTCTCCAACTTACTGCCGAAGATGAGGGAGTAAAGTCCGCTCTCGTTGACGAAAGTCATTTGTTGAATGCCGCCTTGTGTAGGGGTGCCCCGTTTCAGGGCATCGGGTGCATCAACGTGTTGTGATACAGCGTTTTGTGGTTTTGCATATCCGAGAGCCTTGCACACATCAGCTGCACAGAACAAAGGCTCGTTGTTGTCGTCAGTTGCGGTGCGTATCTCGCCAAATTGTGGGCTGTTGAAAATTTGTATCTCGTTCATAGGAAATTCTTGTTTCTGCTTATTTCTATTTCTGCAAGTTCAAGCAGTCGGTGCTCGTCTGCCGATGGGAGGTAAATGCCTGCGTTAATGCTTGACCAATTACGGAAACGTTCTATTGCTATCTGCATTTCCCCCTTGTCAAGGTCGAGTGTGGAGCGCAGGTAGGAAACGCGGCCAGCCAACTTGTCATCTCGTTCTCTCACGAATATTGAACGGTTGGCAGCGAGCTTGAAGTATTGCTCTTTTACGTAGTCTATTGTTTCACCATATTCGGAAGCGAAAAATCCTAACAGCAAGTGCAGGTACTTGTTTTGCTTGATACTGCGCTGTGGTTTGACCTCCGACAATTCTATGGTGCCATGCTCCTTGCTGAGCAATGCTTCAAGTCGCTCCCTCGCCTGTTCCCTATGCAATGGGTTGCTTACATCGTACTTCATCAGAATGGGAGTCCGTCACTTTGCTGGCTCGTAGGGAACGGATTGCTTGGCGTTTGTGCCTGGACTGCCATTTGCTGCGGTGCTTGTGTTGTGTTTGAACTGCTTACAAGTTCAAGCTCGAAAACAGATAAGTCAAGAGATGCGCGCGGCTGGCCCTGGTTGTCGGTGTAGGCATGGCACGACACTCTGCCGCAGACGGCCACCTTTTTGCCTTTCTGCAAGTATGGGAGGAGATTTGCGTTATCACCATTTTTAATGCACTCCACGAACAGGACGGTTTCCTTGTCCTTGTACTTTCTGTTCACTGCAATGGTGAAAGTGATAAAGAAGTTGCCGTTAGCATTCTTCTGCGCGGCGTTGGCAACGAGGTTGCCGATAAAAAAGCATTGGTTCATAATTGTAGGTTTATTAAGGAAGCACCCCACCCGAAAGAAATTGTCGCCAAACTAAAATCTTATGGGATTGGGCGAGGTGCTGTTTTTATACGTTCATAGTTCTCTTTTTCTTAGCAGTCGCTCAACGTCAGACTTCAACACCAACACATTGCGCCCTACCTGCGAACACTTCACTTTGAATTTCTTTCGGTAGTTTATCCATGTGTTTGGTGTGATGCCAAGCATATCACAAGCCTCTTTCGTGCCTATCCACTTATCTTCTGGCTTCAAGCGTTCTTCCAGTTTTTCAAGTATTGACACCATGCGTTGCCAATCCTCCAGCGGAATGCTTACAAATGTCTGTGTCATATTGCCTTGACTGTTATGCCACCTTTCGTTATGGCGGTTTTAAGATATTCCGCATATAGCTCTGGGTGGTCGGTATTAAACTTCTTGGTGTCGAATGTTTTGCGCTCGCTGTCAGCCCTTCGTGTTATCATCAGGTGCGAGCCGCGTATATTCTTCATTCCTTTCTTCGTGAGCAGTGCAAGAGCCTCTTGCTTTGCTTGCTCGTACTTTGCTGTGGCTTCTTCTGCTTCGTTCTTTAACTGAAGCAAGTAATCCTCTGTAAAAGACAGCTCACCGAAGCCACAATCAGTTTTGGGTGCTTCGTCTCCATATAACAATTTGAGCACATCTTCCACAGGGCGCAGCGGAACTTCCACAACCTTATGTTTGTCACGTCTTAGCCAGATGGCATAAGCACCGCTTACAGGAATACCAGGGTTGAGCATACTGAAGAAGTAGGCGTACACAGAAAGCTGCCACGATACATAATCCGTGTCAAGTTTGTAAGTTGTCTTGATGTCTGCCAATATCACGCCGCCCATTCCGTCGGCATAAACCTTGTCAATGGCACTGGCATACTTTTCATTGTCGCTCACCACATATTCGCTTGCCATGTGTCGACCAATAAAGTCATGGGAGAAGATTTCTTCAATGTAGCCTTTTAGCTCATCGCAATCTTCGGTTGGAATGTCGCACGTGTCAAATAGCTCTATTGCAGTGTGTATGCGGTGGCCGCGTTCTGCGGCTTTGTTCAACACGTCCTCTGGAACGTCCTTGTAATAGTCGGGGAACAACTTGTCCTTGATTACGCCAGTAATGCCGCTTAATTGTTTCCCGTCCAGTGTGTAGGTGTGGCTAACGGGGTCGTAGTCAACTCTTGAATATTTCAGTATCATAGCTTGGGGTAGTTTTTACTTGCATTGGCGACAGCTTGTGAGAAGCGTGCGTCAGACTGCAAGTCAGAATAATTGTTCCAAATGTCCGTGAGTGTTTTTCTGCTCTTTGCATTGTCAACCTCTTGGATTGCCAACTGCACGCGCTCCTCGCGCTGGTTATTGTTGGCTTGTGCAGTGCCGTCATTTGTTGCGTCTGCGTCCTTTGTGTCGTCAATGCAGAACAGCCCGTTTAGGGCGTACTTTCGTGCGTATGAGCTTGCCGCGCCTGTGATTTGCGCGCCATCGCTGCCCTTGTGCTGTTCGTCCTCGCGCGCATAGGCACTCTTTACCAGGTTGTGTGTGCCGTCTGTCAGCACTGCGGTTGCCTTTATGTAATATCTTGCGCCAATCAGGCAGACTTCATCTTCGAGCGTCAGCACAAGGCCCACACTCGCAAGGAGAGGTTTTACCGAATTCAGAATATCCTCGGCAGAACGGTATCGGTATTTGCCGAACTTGTTATATTGTCCCTTGGGGGCTTTCAAATCTCGTTGCACAGATACGACCTTTTCAATAAAGGTCATTGGTTTTGCCTCTTTCTTTTCCATGATTTATTTTTCTATTTTGTTTCTCTTTCTTTTATTTGGCGCAGGTGGCTGGAGTCGAACCAGCTAATGTCCTAACGTTTCGCAAAAAAAGAACGCGCTACCAAGGGCTATCCAGCATCATAATGGTAGCGAGTTCAATGTACTATCTTTTGCCGTCTATCCGATTAACGGCCTATCACCTGCTTGTGAGGCCGCATAGTAGCGGCCTGTCACACTAAAAACAAAGGGCGTGCAATCTCGCGACTGGGTTAATTGCCCATAACCTTAAAGAACTCAGTATATGTTACCTATAATCGTTTTCGCCATAGTTCTCTTGTATGTATTGTAGAGCGTCTACAACATCGCAAGCTGTGTCGCGTGCAGATTTCAGTTCTTCAACTTCCTCATAGTCAGAATAGCCCTTCATAGCGTCTACCAATGCGTCTATTTCATTGTAGACTTCGTAAGCTTTCCGCATTATTGTTTTTACCTTGTCTGTTTGTTTTTTGTCCATGTCAGCAATCTTCAAGAGATTTCTTTATTAGTTTTTGTATAGTATTCGGGAGCATTCCTGTTTGATATAAGCACACCGCCATAACAGCGGTGGCTAAAAAGAGCGAAATACCACAAAAAGGTATAAGGTCGTAAATTGTAAAACTACTGTGTCCTGCGGACACGCTCATCATTGTGCAAGCTATGAAGTCAAGCACTACTATGAGCGAAAAGCATAACCATTTCATAATATTTATTTTTTATTGTTCTGGTGGCGAGAATCGAACTCGCTAATGCCCGACAAGGATATTCGGCCTATCCATTTAACCTGCTATCACCAGAATGAGAGGGGCGTATGGAAAACAAACAGTGTACAGATTGCAGCTTTATTTCTCATGCAACGCTTTGCACGATGACGCCCCTCTTATGATTATTTCAAAAAGCTTTCAGCCCTTATTATTCTTCCGTTGTAGTATTTCAATGCGGCTTCCCGAATTTCCTTGGAGATTGCGCTGTTACTTTGGAAGTGCAGTGCCGCACAAACCTTTGATTTAGAGCAGCCAAACTGATTTGCAATTTGGTTGGCAACTCCACGAGCCACCTTAACTTTCATTTTTGCCTTGTTCTTCCTAATCTGTTTTTTTTCTTCGGCAGACAGGTTCAGATAGTAGTTGTCACCGAATGTGCTTCTGAGTTTCTGAATAGCAATATAGGCATCTTCCAATTTGTCCAATGCGTCTTTTGCTAATTCAGACTCTTGCGTAGGCTTGCCGTCAATCGTGAGTCTGTTCACGTCGGCAAAGAAGCCTTCCATTTCTTTGTAATCCTCGAGCACTCGTAGTTCGAGTTCTTTGATTTGTTCGGTTTGTTCTTTTGTCATAATCGTTGTTTTAGTGTGATTTATAAAGTCAGTGTTCTTTATTGATATAGTCCTCAATAGCTTCTATGTCCACGCTTATTTCGTTGTCGTTTCCGTCGTAGACGGTTATATCATCGATACAAAAGTAGTAATACGTCTCCACGAAAGCACCAGTTCCGTTGAAGTAGTCATCTTCGTAGTAGCCTTCGCTCTGAATACTGAAGTGGCAACTTATGTATATGTTGCCGTATTCAGCTTCGACACAGCCGCTATAATCGGATTGGTAATCTTCATTTCTTTCAATACACTCGGTGATATATTTCTCTAAATCTGTCATGTCCTTAGAGGTTTTAGTTAATATTAGTGGCACACGGGGCATCGAACCCCAGCACTATTGCAAAGCCCTGACCTTGCGGCCATTACCTAATGTGCCATCGTTTTATAGAGTTCTCTTCTCTTTTCTTGTCCAATATGTCAAATACCACTTGTAACATAACAAGTTTGTTTGTACCTTTGTGGCAACTTTTATCGTTACTTGTTTCGTTACGAGTGCAAAGATAGGCGAATAGCTAATCACAAACAAGCTAATAGCTAATATTTCTATCAGAGGTAATATTATTTAACCAATATAACACGATTATGGAAACCCAACATAGCAAAAGTAATGATATATTAGCCAATAATACAATGAGCGAAAGGCTAAAAGAATTGGCTATAAATAAAGGTTATGCTAATATAAATCAGTTTGAAATGGCTGTTGACCTGCCAAATGGTTATGTGCGAAAGGCTAAAAAAGTAACTAAGGCCCGCCAGTTGCAACTCCAATCCGCCTTTCCAGACCTCAATATGTCATGGTTGCTGACAGGCGAGGGCGATATGCTCCGCCATGCGCCATCACAGAACATCACTGGCAACAACAATATTGTAGGCAACAGCAATACAGGGAACAACACAATTATAGCGAACGCACAAGCGCAAAAAGACACAGACCATCACTCTAAACCGATAGTTCCTAAATACCTGACCTCGCAGCCTAACACTGACGTGTACAAGATTCTAAATACTGACGGCCATTCACTGCAACTTGACAGCATGACGGCCATTCCTCCTTATAATAATTTTGACTTCTATTACATGGTAAGGCAAGACGCAATGAAACCGCTATATAAGGAGGGTGACGTACTCGCACTCGCCCATACGGAGCGCGGCTCTGACATCATACAAGGTGCTTCCATGATAATAGATACCAACGACTTTGGCTTTCTCCTGCGAAGAATATATGACAGGGGAGATTACTACGAATGCAGGATAATCAATGAAAATAGCTCCTTTGAAACGCAGAATATAGCCAAGACGAGGGTTATCCGCCTGTATAGGATAGTTTATTCTATAAGGCTGGGAGATTAAGAATTACTACATTTGCACATGAATACAATAGAAATAATATTAACTGCGATAGGAACTGCCGCTGCCGTTGTCGGAAGCATTGGCGGTATCATGGTGTATTTGTTTAAGAGAGAACGCGAAATAGCAATAAGCAATACGCGCATATCTTCCATAGAACATGATATAGGCACAAAACCATGCGTAAAACATACAGAAATACTCAACAAACAAGAGAATAAGTGTAGGCAAATTGATGAGGAAATAACAAGAATTTCTAAACGTGTAGACATCTTCTCATCGAGGAGCGAAATACTTATCAAGCATGAAACTGACATTGCAGAGATAAAGAGTACATTGATGAGAAGTCAAAACATTCTTCTTGATATATCGAAATGGATTATGAAAATGGACGCTACCATGATTGAGCAATTGGCACAAAAGGCAAGTCCTCTCAAAATGACGCCTGCTGGAGAGCGCTTATTCATAGAAAGCCATGCGGACAAAGCATTAAACAAATTACAGGCATCTTTACTGCATCAGATAGAGGAGAGCAAACCAAGAACTAAGTATGACGTAGAGCAATTGTCAGTAGAACTACTGCTTAAAAGTACTGGCGATGAAGCGTTTGATGAAGTCAAGCAATTTATCTACAATTCGCCTGATAAATTCACATTTGAAGGTATGGAAATAAGGTTTGATATTTATGCCATTATTAGGCTTATGAGCATACGTTTAAGGGATATATATATTGATATTCATGATGAAGTGATATAAAAAGGATTATAAACAAAAAGACTATTATGGAAAACAAAGGAATAATGCTCTTTGACGGGCAAAAAGTACGTTCTGTTTGGAACGAGGAAGATGAAAAGTGGTACTTTTCAATAGTAGATGTTTGCGCTGTTCTGACAGATAGCGATTATCAAACATCAAGGAAATATTGGAATAAATTAAAGCAACGAATAAGGGAAGAAGGAAACCAACTGGTGACAAATTGTCTCCAGTTGAAAATGCTGACACCAAAGAAATAGAAAGTTAATGTCTAAAAGTGGCGATTTCGCCATAATTAAAACAAATGAAATACGTATACACCTTTGCAGTTGATGCGCGCGGTTCCCTCCGCGTGTTCATTACATATAATAAGCGTAAGTTCTCTTATTCTCTCGGGTTTAGTGTGGACAAGAGCAAATGGGACATGACTATGCAGCGGTGCAAACGAAACACAACTCACGGAAAGAAATTTACACCTGCAATTAAGATAAATGCAGAGATACAGAGGTATGAGGAGACAATTCAATCAATTTCCAGCTTATTCAAGGAAACGCCTTCAATAGAGGACTTCAAGGCTGCGCTTGACAAGGAGTTCAAGCGAGAGAAGGGAACTGCACAAAAGGAGGGTTTCTTTGAATTGTACGAGAGGTATATACGCGAACAGAAAAGCATCTGTAACTGGAGCGGCAGCGTATATCGGAAGCATCAACGGATATTGCAAGAATGGAAGATGTTCGATGCCGAGATGAGTATTGACAAAATAAATTCTGATACGCTTGACAAGTTTGCGGTATTCCAATCGGACCTCGGGCACCAAAACGAAACGACAAAAAAGAAAATCTCAATGTCGAAGTGGTTCTTTCGTTGGCTTGTTGCAAAGGGCCTATTAACAGACATTTCCTTTACGGCCCACAAGACGCACCTCAAACGTTCTAACCGAAATGTGGTGTTCTTAACGTGGGAGGAGTTAATGAAAGTATATAATCATACGTTTGAGCAGCCTTACCTGTCACGCACACGCGATGTTTTTTGCTTCTGCTGCTTCACTTCATTGCGCTATTCCGATGCCGCAGCACTAAGAAAAACAGACATATACGATGACGCAATACACATAACAACACAGAAAACAAATGATAAGATAACAATAGAGCTGAACAACTACTCTCGCACAATCTTACAGCGTTATGCGGACAACGATACAGAGAAGGCCCTACCCGTTATCTCCAACCAAAAAATGAACGTATATGTCAAGGAGGTTTGCCGTCAATGCGGCATAAACGAAAAATTGACGGATATATATTATATAGGAGGGAAGAAATATGTAGAGACGAAAGAAAAGTGGGAGATGATTGGCACGCACAGCGGAAGGCGTACATTTATCTGTAATGCGCTGATGCTTGGAATTGCCCCAAACGTTGTGATGAAGTGGACTGGACACTCCGATTATAAGAGTATGCAGCCTTATGTAGACATAGCGGACGAAGCAAAAAAAACAGCTATGGCCTTGTTTAACAAGTAGCCCATACCCGTTAAAATCGCACGCATTTTCGCACGCATAAGTCGTAACTTACTGATAATCAGCACTGTTTGTGCGCCTGATAGGACTCGATGTGTATTTTTAGTTGTGTAGATATAACACAATAGAATGCTGATTATCAAGAGTTTATGATTTTTGATTGTGATATATATCACAATAAAACACAACAAATAGCACGCAAAATCGCACGCATTTTTGAAAATGCGTGCGATTTTTGAGATACACGGAATGAACCGCTATTCGCGTATCTTGACTTCTCCCGTGTGGTCGAAGGTGGCGTTGTCCTTGTGATAAACGTATACCGTTGACGCGTCCTCCTGAATAATCTTTGCATGGGCATTGCCACAGAGGTTGACGAATACTCTGCTGTGACCTTGACATACAATGGTGACATCGCTGTCGTGCAATAAAAAGACATCTCCAACTGCGTAGTCGGTGAAGATGATTTCTCCCGTGCAACTTCCTGCTAATAACATACGCATGGTCTTGCGACCAAATGCGGGATTTAGGAGATGTACTTCCTGGTCGATGTAGAAGTTGTGCTCGTTGAGAAAATCTCGGTCAAACAAACCCCTAATCATGTCGGCATCGGGATAGTTGTGGTGGTACAAGAAGTGCATTCCTGCTAATGCCTTTTCTATAAGTTCTTCGTCTGTGAGGTTTCTGCCCCACTCTGAATACCACTGGTCACACAATCCTTGACTGCGTGCAAGATTTCTGAAAATTTCTGATTTGTTCATATCGTTTTTGTTTTTATCGGGATTGCCATGCAAACGCAATGGGGGTGGTATGGGGGTAGGTCTGATGCTGAACTGTGTAACCCGACTTGGCTGTCGCACAGGTCGCATGGATATGAACTGCCTCGCATTACATACCACATGGCTGCTTTCTCCCTTTCGTAAAATAACTGTTGTCTGCTTCGGGCGATTATGTCTGTGACCGCTCTGTCTATGTTGCTATATGACGACTTGTAAAAGCCTGTCTTGACTGGTGTGTCGTAGTCGCTTAATGCTTTGAAGTTTTCCTTGCGCGCTGTTGCAAACAGAGCAGAACCTTGCAACGCGGTGATGTTGGACTTTATGATGTTTGCGGTTTCTTGCGGTTTCTTGCCCAAGAACAATGATGCTGCCAAGGCTATTTCAATCTCAGTTTTGTATTGTTTTGCGTATGCTCGCACCCTCTGTTCTATGTTGCTTCCGAAAGTGTTCCGTTTTACATATAGAAGTGTTCTATTTCTCTCTTTCTCGTTTGTGCCATAAGTTGCTATTGCGCATGTGGCATCAACAATCTTTTCCACTAATTGTGAAATGACCTTGTCAACCTCTTTGTTTAGTGTGCTATTGAGGGTGAATTTGAAGGATTGTGGGCTTATGTTGTACTTGGCCGCAATTTTTGCTATTGAAAGTGCGGCCAAGTACATTAGTTCCTTGACTTTAGAGGAAATGCCACGTTGGAGCATCAGACGTTCTTCGATGAAGTCGTATGCGCGTTTCAGTTCCTCTTTGGTGTACGGTTCTTGCATTGTGCTATGCGGTTTCTTTTATGGGTTGTTGCATATTGGCCAAGATGTCCTGTTGCTGCTCTTGCTTGAACTCTCTGATAATTCTGTCGTATTCTTGTGCAGTAGAATACATTCGTATCTTTTCGGAGGCAGTTTCCTTTGACAAGAACCCGTTTTGTACGGCAGTTGCGAGATTGTTGACAAGTTCGGAGTTGTTCATGTGTACGTAAGGCTCGATGTAGAACGACACATTCATTTTGGTGAAAGCGGAAATTTTCTCACATTCCACTCCATAGCCATGCTTGAAGATTTTCACAATGCCATTCAAGAAAGGTTTGTAAAGCTGTGCGTCCTCCATTGCGCGTTCGATAGACTGCGAGAAAAGTAACTTTACTGCGACTCCTGGCAAGTCACCCGATTTTGGCTCTGGGATTTTGGGAATGGAGCTTTGTTCCAGAATCATGTCGTACAACTTGGTAAGTTGCATCTTGAAGAACTCTGAACCATCGGGCGGATTTAGGAAGCCAGCCTCAGAGTTGGCGTCCATTGTGATGACTTTGACAGAATCGGTCATTGGTTCGCCGCTAATCTCAATTTCATCACCCTTCATGTACATGATAGGGAATGCGAAAGCGAGGTTGTTCTGCGACATATAAGAGAACGAGAGTTCGTATTGGTCGATGGTGTCCTGTGAGAATTGCCAGCAAGGGCCACTTGTTCTGATATAAGACACAGGAATGAATGGGAAGTTGTGCGGCTCTTTTGACACGAGGGAATATCCGTCAAGTCCGAACTTATTCTTTATTTTGTTGATTGTGCCAGCTACGCCCGAATAGTTTTCTTTGAATCGGTAGATATAAGTATCGTCCCACACTTCTGCCCAATGCACCATGACATTTCCCTCCTCGTCCTCGTCATTGTATCTGCGCACGAACAAGTCCAGTTCTCCAGTGACGTTGTCGTAGTGAGGGAAAAGTGTGTCGCCATTAAGATAAGAGAGAACCTTCCAGCGGAAAGCTCCTTTGTGCATGTAGCCCACAAAAGCGGCGTCACCCGTGATTTTTGCAGAGCGTGCAGCCTCATACCATGCGATTTCCATGTCGTGCGTTTCCCACCCTCGTTGAAATTCGTAGAAGTTGGCATTGTCTGTTTCGGACGGATTGTCTGTTGAGAGCGAGAACTGAATGTCATTGCCACAAAGCGTAATGGTGTGTTTAAGAGCAATTACCTGCTGGAAAGAGAAAGCACATCTGATGACATACTCGATATAGACCTTCCCCGTTTCGGGGTCTTTCCTTACTCTGTCGGGGTAATAATGCCTATCGTATATTTTGTGTCCTGTGGGGTAGTATTCGCGCAGGAAGTCGTCTTGTGTGTAGATGTCAAACAAGTTCCGTCCGTCATTGACAGCCCTTGGCGAGAGGTCGGTGCTTGGAGCTGACAATACTGATTGTGTTGGCGACTCTGCCTTAATTCTGACAAAAGGTTTCTTTACGAGTAGTTGCTTTATAGAATCCATAGGTTTTTGCGTATTTTACGTTTAACGAGTTCAAATATCATTACCATAAACATAGCTTCAATGTAGTCGGGAGAATGTCCCACATACGTTTTCATTCGCTTTTTATTTATCAGTGTGAAGCTTCTGTCAGAAGAGTCGGCATCTTGTCTGATGGCCTTTCTTTCCCTCAACAAGATTTGTTTCAGTGGCATTTTCTCAAATCCGTCGCCATTATATTTTCTGTCAAGCAAGTTGGGGTTGATAGAGAGTTCGTCCGCTTTCAGTTTTGCCGCAAACATATATGCGCACTCCGATTTAAGATTACCGAATAGCGACTTTATCACAGTTCTCTCCTCACTACATCTCGGAAGTGGTGCGGCCATGTTGTTGAAAGGCACTGCGCTCGGGAAGAAGCCCTTGAACACCTGCCCGAGTCCGTTCAAGTCATACGTCATGTTCTCCTCCATTACGCCCCATTCCTTCAGTTTAGCCTTGACGAGGTCCACCGCCATTTTTGCATCGTTTCTGCACACGAAAACATCTTCAATATGCCAACCGTCCCAAAGCCACATGACGAGCGAGTCGCCACCTGTAAAAGCCACGTCGCATGACACCCTTTTGCGCCCCTGGTCCTCGATGTTTTGTGGCAGGCTGTAAAACCTTTCCATGCAAGTGCGTGAGATAATGTCGTCGCCACCAGCACGAATGTCCCAGTTGCCACTCAGGTCACGCCCACGCTGTTCCTCGTCCTGTTGTGCAAGGTTTGCGATATAGTTAGGGTCAGACGACAGCAATTTGATGTTCTCTTCGAGTTTGCCATAGATGAAGCAGACCGACTTGATGAACATGGTCAGTTTGTCAAACCCCAATTTCGCGTATGCAGGTTTCCATAGTCCATCAATGGTCCTTTTACATTGCAGATAGACCTCGTCGGGTGTGTCGCCCCATATAATAGAGTTAGGCGTGTTCCCCTCCATGAAGCAATATCTGATAACCCCGTCGCGTTCGGGAATTGGGAATCCGTCGTCGCCAATCCACCAATCTATGAACTTTCTCACCCATGAGTCGGGGTCTGGGTTACACGTGCCATATACCCTGTTCCTTATGCCGTGTGCGTTTCGGTTGTCCGTCATGAGGTATTTGAACTTTTTGTACGGCATGTGCGTAATTTCGTCAATCCCAATGTATGCGTACTGCTTGCCTTGGTATTTTTTCTGAAAGTCAGAGAAAGCCTGTGAGTAGATGCCAAAGTGCAGTTTGCCGCCAGCATGGAAATTCCACGTCATATCATCTTTAGAGCGGTTGTATTTACCATATTGCTCGAAAATCTTGTTAGACTCGTCAATAAGGTTTTCCAAATCGGGCTTCTCCTCACGCAGAATAACCGCATTAAAGTAAGGGTTGTAGACATCTTTCAGTGTTTCAATCAACAAGGCGAAGCTTTTTCCACCGCCGCGAGAACCGCCAAAAATAGTTAAATCGGCGTGAGTTGCGAGGAATTTTTCTTGGCAGCCAGCTTGTGCAAATACGTTTTTGCTTGAAGTGCTGTCAGCCTCCTTTGCTCTCATTTGTTGAATAAACTCATAAGAGTAAATATTGTTGCCTTGTACAGTTTTGAAATCTTCTAACTCTTGCATATATATAAATATATGCGCAAAAATAGCCAAAATCAAACGTTGTATCAAATATTTATGCAAATTATTGCGCATATCGATGGATATTTATACATTTGCAAAAGACAAAATACACGTTCTAAATAGACCGATATGACAAAAGAAGAACTTTTGGAAAAGCTAATTGCTAAAGTTGGAAAAACCAGCCTTAGTGAGCGAACGCTAAGTGCTTATGCAGAGAACACGTTGAAATTAGTGGGTGACGACTCAAAAGTAGATGACGCGTTCTTGGAATCCCATGCCTCGATATTGAAAACGATGGAGGGGCAGTTAAGCCATGAAATATCAAGCGGCATTGAGAAATGGAAAGAGGGTAATAACCTAAAGAAAGAGGGCGGTGAAGATGGCACCAATGAAATATTGGAGCTTATGAAGCAAATCCGCGAAGACAATGCTGCGTTGAAAGCAAGGCTTGACGAGGCGGACAAGAAGCAAGGCCAGAAAGATTACAAGGCAAAGCTTATGTCCGAGATGCGTTCAAAAGGTGCAGAGAACGAATACATCTTGAAACAGACCATTGGTCAGAAAGAATTTGACACAGCGAAGTCCGTAGAAGATGCTGTTGAAGAAAGCCTAAAGGCTTATGATGCGAATTACAAGTCATGCTTTGGTGACGGAGCTACGCCGCGCGGCAATTCAGGCAATGGCACTGATGGCAACGACACTGGCAGCAAGGCCCTTGACGCATTCTTTGACAGAAAAGCAGCAGAGGGAAAATTCCCGAAAGCAGAGTAGTAACTTAATATTATTTAACACTATGAGTAGCTTTAATACTTTCGGCTCGTCCAAGAAAGAGTTTGGTAGCGGCAAGAATGTATGGTACGAAGTGACAGGCAAATGGCCTGGTGGTGGCAGCGTAACCAATCTGTCGGATTTTTATGAGAATGACGTTATTCCAGCAGGTTCGATGGTTGTGTTTGACCATGCGAAGCATCAGGCAAAGATTGTAAAGGCGACAGATGTAAAGACTGCCACAAACACAGGTGGCACGGTAGAGCCAAAGACCATCAATGGTTTGCTTGAAAACGACATTTGGGTAGAAAAGGGTACGACCTATGCAACTGCCACCGTTGTATATGGTGGCAAGATTTATGCAGACCGCCTTGCCGAAGAAGTGCCTTCGGAGGTGTGGGCCGTACTTCCCGAGATACACGCTATCAAAGAAAAATAACAAAAACAGGATAATCTTATGAATACAAGACCAGGTAATTATTACGAGTTGCTTGCCTTTGGCCTTGGTGACGTGACTTTTCAGCAGTTTGTTGACAGGTTCAAGACCAAGTACGACAAGGAGCAGACCGACGGCTTTGCATGGGACCCCGAGGTGCAGTTGGACTACACCTACGAGCAGCTTGAAGTTAATTTGGGCATTACCACGCTGCCTACCTATGTAGACTCGGAGAGTGATGCTTATGACCGCAGTCTTGGCGGTTTCGTTATTGGGTCAAATAAAATTCCGACTCAGAAAGCGCGTTATGCGATGAACCGCAAGATATTGCGTGAGCGCATGCTTGCTGTGAAGAAATTTGGCCAAGCCGCTTTGACAGGCGAGTCGCGCGACGCCATTCTGAACTTGATGTTTGAGAGTACAGACCAGTTGCTCCAAGCCAATGTGAATGCGCGCACCCACCAGCGTATGCGCATTTGCTCGACTGGCAAGTTCACCATTGACGCAGAGAACAACCCCCAAGGTTTGACAGGTTTGACCTTTGACTTTGGCATTCCAGCCGAGAACATGGACGAACTGAAGACCACCGAGCGTTGGTGGACAAAGAGCGAGCATGTGCAGGCAAATGAGGGTGCTGCGTCAGACCCATTGCAGTATTTGAAGAACAAGGTCAAGATGATGCGTAAGAATGGCTATCCAGCAGGTCACTTTGAGATGTCGCAAGACTTGTTCGACGACTTGCTGACACACTCAAAGGTTTTGAAGCGCATTGGTTTGGCCTTGAACCCCATGGTGACAGACGAGAGTGCCATTGTAGCTGCAAAGAACCTGACAGATGACGTGCTGAAGTCGCAGATTGAGCGCATCATTGGCTGCAAGATTGTGACCCGTGACAGTGTGGCTGCCGTTGACAAGTATGACGCAGACAGCAAGTCGTTGAAGCCCGTGTCGATTGAGAACTTTGCCCCCTGCAATGTATCGTTCGTTCCCGACGGACAGATTGGTACAATCAAGTCGGTACAGCAGTTGACAATGGACGACCCTGCCGAGCGCGTGGCATGGTTTGACGGTAACCGCACATTGCTCACCCAGAGATACAACTCTGCGACCAAGACAATGTACGTGCAGAGCGAAACATCGATTTTGCTTGTTCCGCAGATGCCGCGCTATATGCAAATTTACACAGTGACAGCATAGTTATGACGACGATAGAAGAATACTTACATGGCGTGGTAGGCTTTGAGGTTAAAGATAATGCCATAACGAGCATATTGATAGACCGCGAAGTAGCACCCGAAACAGATGTTTCGACGCTTGACAAGCGCACAAAGGATTTGTGTCGGGCAGACCTGTACATGTGGTGTGCTTCGACTCCGAGTGTGCAAGGTTCAGTTGAGGACGCAGACGGTGTGTGGAAGCACAAGGAAGGCGGCACTCAGAGTTCGGCTTTTGACAAGCGTAATCTCCGCCAGATGGCCAATGACATATACAAGTTGTATGGCGAGAACACGACATCAAGCAAGGTGGTGGTCAAGAGTTGGGGCATTGCACGCAGATAGAGAATAAGAAATGTATGAAGCAGGTAAGGTATTACATAAAGGATATATTAGAAATGTTGTGCGTAAAATTGAGCGACGCGAAAGTTGGAGCTTGCACCTACGCAGAGCATCGCCCTATCGGTATAGGCGAGCAGAAAGACAGTATATCAGTAGTAAGCCTTCCTGCGGAAATACAGAACCAGGGGGCTTATCAGAACACAGAAGTAAGGTTTGACCTGATTGTAAGGAACAGAGAGGGCGGCATATCGGCGACCGACGAGTTGCAAGAGATGCTGGACAACCTTTTGGGCCTATTCCCGATAGTAGAAGAAAGATATTCGATAACGAGTCCGAGGCTTTTGTTTAAGGGAGATGATGGAAACGGCTTTACGGTGTGGGTAGTACAAGCTCACATGGTGATAAACACAACAGACAGATTATGGCAGTAGAAAATCCGAGGTGGCCTCACACCTGCAAGGTGTACAGAATGCGTGGCGTGTCGAATTTCAGCAAGGGCGAGCAAGAGATAATCTACGAAGGTCCTTGCAGGAAATACGGCAACACATCAATCCGAACCTTTACAGGGAACGATGGTGTGCAGCGTGCAGACTATGCGCTTTCGATACCAGGGCAGATAAGAGGCATATCGACAGGTGTATTGATAGACGTGGAAGACCTTGTCGGCACTATTTGCGGTGCGATAGCCACGGACTCATACCCTACGAACTTGGGTACTACTGTGTACTTCTGTCTTCCGAAGAATTAGAAGAAGCATGAGTTGCCAATCAGATAATCTGTCAGTGTTCAGAGACGGAATGAAGCGTGCGCATGACAAGCTCTTTCTGTCGATGATAAGATGCCTTTATAATTGCGGCATATTATTGATTTCGTATGCTATTGAGCGTAAGGAATGGACAGGTTTCACAGGTAATGCTCAAACCTCGTTTACGATAGGCATTTACAACAATGGTGTGCTGCAAGAGTATGCCAATGGCGAGATGGTGGCAGGTCGCAAGGCTTTAGGCAAGAAGATACGTTTAGGCAAGCGTGTATATTTGAAGCGTCCTTTTGAGGGCCGTCCGCGTGCGGTGAAAGGCAAGGTGGACGCGACAAATGAATATGCGACCAAGACAGCCCTGACCTTTTTGAAGTCGTTCAAGGCCATCAGCAAAGGCTTGTCGATGGTAATGACTATTGGTGTGGAGTATTACATGTTTTTGGAAGGTGGTGATGCGAGCGTGTTAACCAATGCGTACAACAAGACCCCCTCGATGCTTAACAAGATTGTTTGGAAAAAAATAAGAGTATAAACTTTTAATAATAAACATTATGGCTTTAACAGTAACAAAGAATATTGACAATCTTGGTACGATATTCTCGAGCGTAAATCAAGTTTTCTTCAAGGCTGGCGAGTTGAAAGCAGCAGACCTAAAAACCGCGCTTACGGTAGACCTTGAGTTGCCAATTATTGAGGATAGCGTAGGATTCAACACTGGCGAACCTGACGTGACCCAAATCAAGCTCATTAACGGTAAGATTTGGTCGCAGAAGACAAAGAGAGGTGACTCAGACATTTCGTTTAATGTGGCAAGTATTGACGGCGCAGTTAACGACCTGCTTCTGAACAAGCAAAACTCAGCTGCAATAACATCTGGAGGAGGTGTACTCTCCGAAAAGACCGAAGATGCAACGGTTGTTTATGAGGGCAACGCATACGACCTCGACCCGAAAGTTGTGCTTGGTTCTCTCATATTCAAGTCAGAGGACAAGTCGACTATCATTGTGTTGCCCTATGCTCACATTGTGTCAAGTTTTAACGCTTCAGATGGTGACAACCCTGCTTACTTCAAGGTGGTTGTGACACCTCGTCCAAGTTCGGAGGGTTACGAAATTCTGTTGTTAAAAAAAAAGTAGTTGAAGGAACGTCTGACGAAAAGAAAGAAACGGAAGGCACTAAAACGCGACAAACTAAGTTGTAAATCTTAGCCCGAATGGGGCGGCGCAAGTCTCCCTGTTTGGGCTAATTTTTTATTTGACGATATGGCTAAGAAAAAGATATTAGAGCAGCCCGACGAAGAGATGCAGTCACTGCAAAAAGCGGTGATGCACGACAAGGCCGATGTGGTGTATTTAAGAAAGAAGAAAATAAAGTTGCGCTGGATAAGAGGGTGCGTGAGAGACATCATGACAGACATACTACTGAACGAGAGTAGTGAGTCGAAGGTGAGTGCCAAGTGCGCAGCGATAATAGTGCTCAACGGTTATTGGTCAATCAAGTTGTGGTATTGGCTTGTGTGGCGATGGTTCTACTATGTGAAGCAGTACACAGAAGAAGAGTATTCGCCCTTGATGATGATGTGTAAAAAAAAACTGGGTGCAGAGAATTACTTTCTGCTTACCACATTGATGATAGGGATAAAGGACACGATGATGGCGATGACGAGGAAGGAGACCGAACGTATCCTTCGCGAACAGAACCAGGTGCAGCGTGGTCTTTAGGCGAGAAGCACCCAGACTTGGTGGCGAGCAAGAGTTTCTTTTGGGGGCTTATAAACGTGCCGATGTGGAACTACTACTATGGCATGACACTCGCTCAGATAGAATTGCTCACTTCGGACTGCCCGATAATAATATACAACACCAAGAAAGACAAGAAAGATGGTGCGAAGAAGCCTCGAGCTGGCGAAGTAAACGATGCCATGAGGCGTTGGAAGAACAAGTATGGAAAGAAAGGCAACAAGGTAAATTTAGACTTAAACGAATATAAATAATGGCAAATCTCGGAAATCTTTTTTATGAAGTACAGATAAAGGATAGCACTTCAGCAGGAATAAAATCTATTGAGGACAAGATACGGAAGCTGAATGTAGCCATATCACCCAAGATAGATGTTAATGGCTTGAACTCTGCACTAAGTGCTGTTTCGTCGAAGAAAGGAACGGAGCTAAAGTTGACAGTGAAGGCCGACACGAAAGCTATTGTTGCCGATATAAACAGTGCTATTAGCAAGGGTAAATTTACCGCAGCAGTAAAGGCCAACGCTTCGTCATTGGCCGCTGACATACAATCAGCCATAAACAAGGGGTCGTATGTGGCAAAGGTGGCCGTAGACACGTCGGGCATCAAGAAGGCTGTACAGTCGGCAGTAGGAGAAACCATCAAGGTTAAGACAACGCAAGACACGGGCAAGAAAAGCCAGCGCAGCGAGCCAGCTGCGCAGCCTGCAAGACAAGCCGCAAGACCGAGTGCGAAAAGCAGTGCAAGTTCAACTTATCTTTCTGGAAGCTGGAAAGAAAAGGTGGTGACAAGGAGCGGGTGGTCGTCGAGCTATAAAAATCTCAATAGAGAAATTCTTTTGTCTCCGCAAAAGGGGCGAAATCTTGCTGCATTTAACAAAGAGGCTAAAGAAATAGCGGAGATGCAACGCTATGTAAATAGCATGAAGGGACGCAAGCGTGCCAATATGCAGGCAATGCTTGACAAACGTGTGGCTGCATTAAACAGCATGAGCGGGCAGCAAAGATATATAGATGGCATTAGACAAATGCTGATGAACCCCTACCGTGTGATGACGGTAAGGAATTTGCCAGAGAAAGGTTCATTGCGCTATAAGGCATGGGAAAAAGAGAGAGCCATACAACATTCGAACAGAGAAGCTGACATAAAGAATGCCTTTAAGAATGCAGACGCACTGGCCAAGGCAAAAGAAACTTTGGCCAAGATAAGTGCGTACACCTCAAAGGGCGGCCAGTTGACGCCAGAGTTGAAGAACGCGCAGTCGGCACTCAGCCGTTACGTTCATACCCTTGAAAATGCCAAAATGGTTGAGAACAAGGGGACGCGTGCGCCTTTGCTTTATAATCAGATAAACAAGGCAGCTTCGTCGGCCACTACGCAGATAAAGGCTCTGAATGCGGAAAGCGCGAAGCAGGCGCGTGTGGCTGCGCGTATGGAAGCAAACAGAGCTGCGTTGCGTATGCCATTGCAAAATAGTTCTGAGCTATTGTCGAGGGCTTTTGGCTACATACACAATGTCAACAGCAGTTTCCCGATTGGTAGTGCGGCAAGACGCACTACTTACAAAGAGCTTACGCCTCTGATAGCAGAAGTGCGACGGTACAAATCCGAGATAAGACAGAACTCGATAAATGGCACAAAGGCCGACCCTGCGACACTCAGCAAGTTGAACAGTGCGGTAGATGCGCTGAATGCCAAGATGCGTCAGATAGACAAGGTGGCATCGAACATAAAATTGAGCAAGCTGAATGCTGGCGGATATGCGAGAGACCTGCGCAACATTGTAAGCGAGATGCAGAATGTTGGCAGCAGAGGCGGCTGGCTCCGTGACCAGTTGCAGAACATATTCTCAATATATGGCGCAAAGCAGTTTTTGGACAATCTGATACAGATAGGTGGCGAGTTTGAAAAGCAGAAGATTGCGCTCGGAGCTTTGTTCGGCAGTAAATTGAAGGCCGATACGATGTATGCGAAGATACAGAACCTTGCAGTACAATCGCCCTTTACCTTTGGTGAGCTGACGAATTTCACGAAGCAGTTGGCTTCATTCGGTTTTGAATATAAAGACATATACGACACGACAAAGCGGCTGGCAGACTTGTCGGCAGGTATTGGTGTGGACATGGGCCGTGTAATCCTTGCCTACGGCCAGGTGTTTACTGCAAAGTTCTTGAAAGGCCCTGAGTTGCGCCAATTTACGGAGGCAGGTATACCCCTTGTGCAAGAGTTGGCCAACAAATACACCAAGGAGAGAGGCCAGAATATATCGGCAGGCGATGTGTATAAAATGGTGTCGGAAAAGCAAGTGCGCTTTGAAGATGTAAAGGATATAATAGACAAGTACACGAGCGAAGGCGGCAAGTTTTATAAGATGCAGGAGAAGCTTAGCGACAGCGTAGCTGGCAAGTGGTCGAACCTGAAAGATAGTATAGAGATAGCCTACTCGGAATTAGAGACATCGAACAAGGGTGTGTTGAAAGGTGCAATTTCCTTGCTGACGAAAGCGATATTAAACTGGAAATTGTACGGGAACGTGATAATGGGTGCGGTCGCAGCATACGGTTTGCTCGCGGCCAAGGGGCGTGTGGCTGCATTTATGAGCCAGCGTGCGGCTTCGACTTCGGCCATGATAAACCAGCAGACCATAGCGGTTAGAGCACAGACTGAGGCGTATAACGAGCTTGTTGTTGCGCTAAACAGGAAGAATATTTCACAAGGTTTTGAGAGGAAAGATGGCTCGTGGTACAGCGGTGCCACCAATAGAGAGCGGAGAGCGGCTGGCCGAGAGGCTCGCAGACTGATACTGAAGGGTCAGAGTGCCGCCAGCCTTACCCCGTTATATATGGGCGCACCGCAATATGACCCCAAGACAGGTGAGCGGATAATAAGTGCCAAAGACAAGGATTGGATAAAGACGTATATAACTCCTGCCGAGAATCTGAGGACCAAGATGGTCGGTCTGAACAAGCAATTTAATCAGATGTCGTTTAGCCTTGCCAAGTGTGGTGTTGGAATGAAGATGCTTTGGACAAAGTCAAAAATGGCTCTTTTAGGCATTAGGAACACTGCCCTTATGGCTGGCTCTTCCATCAAAGCGATGCTTGTTTCGATGTGGCCGATGCTTGCCTTGACAACAGCGTTTAGTTTGTGGGCGGACTACAAGGAGGACAAGAACATGCGTGAAGACCACGCGAAAGACAGTATAGAGGGCTTCAAGCAAGCTTACAAGGAACTGAAAGACTTTGTTGACGCGAACCCGATTGAAATAGCGATAGACACGGGTAATGAGACGCAAATAGCAGACCTTGTGAAATCCTACACCGAGCAGTTGCGCAACTCGCCAATAAACGTGGATTTTGCCTTGAACCATGCGGACTCTATAACAGACATGGCGAAAAGGTTGAAATATCTGAAGAAAATAGCAGAAGAAGCTGCCGAAGCAGCGAACAAGGTAAAGTATAATGCCGCATCGGTGTCGGACGCGATAGACGACGAGACAGACGACTGGGGCTTCGATGACAAGTTGCATGACAACGTGAAGGATTACGTACAATCTCTGCGAGATGTGGAGAAAGAGTCGGCAAAGGTGTCGCAAGACGATATGAACGAATATCTTAAAAAACTCGACAATAATTGGGGGAATTTGTTGGCGAGAAACAAGACGAAGCAGTACAAGAAAGATTTGGAGGATTTGAGGGGGACGCTTGAATTTTATAAGCGTATTGGTGATTCAAAAGGGTTCGTGCAAGCGTTGAAGGCCAATGGAGACAAGTATGGAGAACTAAGCGTACAATCCATGTTTGGATTTTCTCGTAGTATGGACCTACAAATCGCTCTCGACCATAGCAAAGAGCAATACCAAGAGTTCGCCGCAGACATGGCCTCGGCATCAGCTGTCATAATGGCGCAGTTAAACTCCGACTCGAGTGCTGTTGTGACAGAAACATTGAACAACGGTCAGAAAATAACCGCATTGACTGACGCTGGACACATGCAGATGGTGTCGTACATACAAGATTATGCGAACCTTCATAAACTTGGTGCGGAGGAGACACAGGCCATGATAGCTGAAATGGAAAGCAGGTATCGTGCTTCGAGTGATGCGACATGGCAGCAGCAAAGCACAGCGATGGACGCGCTGATAGACTTGATGCAGGACAAGACGAAGAAGCTCTTTGAGGGGAAAGACCTGTCGAAAGGTTTCAGCCAGTCGCAAAAGGAAGCCATAAACAGAATGATAGACGAGTTGCCGCAACAGTTTGACGGTTACAAGGCTAAGCTGCGACAGATGTGTAATGCTGCATCGAGCGAGTTGATGATTAGGATTGGTATACAGTTCAATATGCTGAACACTCCACAGACAGCAGTAAAAAGTAATGCGCAAGAGACTTTTGACACGGCCTTTCCACAAGGGACAGGTGACTATAAGGACTACACGTTTCTGAGGCCGACAGACCCTGCAATGAGCACAGACGAAATGATAAAAGGCTGGCAGGCGAACATAGAGCGTGACACGGAAAGATTGCGGTATCTGAAAACTGTAACAGCGAAGAATAAAAGGAATGACCAGGAAATAAAGATTTTAGAGAATACTATTGCGAAAACCAAAGAGGGTCTTAGAAGAGTAAATCCTTGGGCATTGTCGGAGACAGAAGCAAAATTAAACAAGAAAGACAACCAGGCTGCGGAAAAAGCGCGAAGAGCCAGGGAAAAGCGACAAAGAGAAGAAGAGAAGCAGCTAAGAGAATATGAGAAAAAGAAGCAAGAAGAATACAACCAACTGAAGCGTGTGAAAGACGTGTTTGAGAAGCTTCGTGACTTGTATGGCGACGTGGGTGCTTTGAATAAAATCAAGGATAGCGGTCTGTTCAAGAAAGATTTCATACCCGATGCCGCAAAGACCCGAGAGGAATTTGTGGCAGCCTATAAGAAGATGCTTGTGAAGTTGAAGGGCAGCATAAAGCCTAAAAGCGACGCGCTGAAAAAGCTGATAGACGAAATAGAGCGAGAAAAATTTGACATATCGTTCCAAGTGGACAAGGACAAGCTTGACGAGCAAGTGAAGACCTTGGAGGCTGCATTAGACAGGGCTGGCGATGCTTGGTCGAGGTTCAAGACGCTGCAAGAAGGTGGGTTTACGAAAGAACTCGCTGGAAGGTTTGCGTTCGGTCAAGACTACGGCAATCAGACGCATGCAAACATGGCGGACGATTTGTATTCGACATTGACGCGTAACATGAATTACAAAAAACCTTCGGGTGTGGAAGCATGGGACGATGTGTTAAGAATGAACACGGAAGAGATAAAGAAGGCGTATGGGTACAATGCCGAGGCATACAGTCCTGTGCTGAAATTGGTGGAGGCTTATCAGAAGGCCAACAAGGAAATAAAGAGTGAGAATGACAAGCTGTTTACGGATTTGTATAAGAGTTCGCGAGACTATGCCGAAAAGGTAAATGCGGTAGAGAAAAAGAAACAGAAAGATGTTGCAACTATTCGTGAGCAAGGACGAGGGTATAATGAATTAAAAGCGCAATATGACGAGACAAAGACAAGTCTTGATTTTGCAAAAGAAAGACTTGACTATTTGAAGCCAGAGACAGAAGGATACAAGACGCAGGAAAAGCTTATAAAAAAACTTGAAGCCAGATTTGCGAAGCTAAATGAGAAAATGGGAGAGAAGCTTCCGCCAGACGTGGTAGAGCGGCTTGTTGGCGAGCGTAACAAGCAGGCCCTTGAAGAGCTTGGCAAATTGGAATGGGAAGAATTTCAGAAGGGCAGCAACTACATGATGTTCTTCCAGGCTGTGCTGTCGATGTCGGAACAGACCATGCAATCGGTGTACAGTACGATAAGGGGCTATTTGGACAAGGCGTTTCAAGATGGCAAGATGTCGGCAAAGGACTATTACGACAACTTGCAGAAGCTTGACGAGCAGAAGGAGAAGAAGGAGAACGACACGACTAAGGGCCGCAAGACTTTCCTTGAAGGCAGGAAGGGTGCAGCGCAATGGGTGGTTGACCACTACAAGGACGCCTACGAGAGCAAGATGGTAGCCTATAAGAGTTCTTCGGTTGGAAGGCAGAATTATGAAATCAAGAATGGCGACAAGATTAAAAGCGGCAACCTTTTTTACAAAATGGGACTTTGGGGTTTCAAGGCCGACGAGAAGCGCAGGAAGGTGGAAATGGAAGCCGCCAAGACAGACTTGGAAGCAGCCAAGAAGCACTTGAAAAAGATTGAGGAGACCTCGCAGACCATAGGTAAAATACAGAGCGACATGGGCAGCCTTGGCAGCATAACAGGCTCGTGGATGCAGATGACCGAAGGCAGTGTGGTAAACGGACAGTCGTCGAAAGCATACAAGGTTGCGAGTGGTGCAAATGCGGCTGTTGCGGTGGCGCAAGACATGCTTAAGGCTGCCGATAGCTTCAATAATGGAGACATTGCAGATGGTGCAGCGGCCATGGCACAGGCAATGGGAGAAGCTTCTGGGATTCTTCGTGATAATACTGGCCATAGAGCAGAAAGGCGAGTGTCTGAATCGAATACAGCAGGAACTTTAGCGACTTCTATCGGAAAAAGGGTTAATAAATATGGAGCTTATACGAGTATTCAAGATTTTGTAGCAAGTTACGAGAAGAACAATGTTGGAAGTTTCAAAAATGTTAATAATGTAATAAAAGGCATAAGAGAGAATGATGGACAAGGGATAATAAACTCAATGGCCAATGAAAATAGCAAGGAGGCACTAAGAAAAGAGGGCTTTGACAAAACTAAGAATATATCTGCATTGGGAGCACAATATGCAGCGATGGTTAAGCAAAGAGACCTCCTTCAGAGCGCAGCTAACTCAGAAAAGCACGGTAAAAGTGGTGATGCTCAAAGAGCTTCGGATTATGAAGCTCAGGCGGCAGAACTCAATGACCAGATTAACGAGTTCAAATCGAATGTGCTTAAAGAAATATACGGCATTGATTTGACGAGTTTTTCTAACAGTTTGTCATCTGCCTTGGTTGATGCCTTCAAGAATGGGCAAGACGCGGCAGAGGCGTTTGCGAACAGCGTGAACAATTTGCTTGATACCATTGTAAAGAATGTGATTTCGCAAGCTATTATCATGCCAGAGGTGGAGAAGCTGATGAAGCAGATAGAGGACACCTACGACTTGAACGACCCAGACTCTATTGACAATGTAATAGACATAATTTCGGAATGGAGCGACAAGATAGGAACGAAGATTGTAGAAAACGGCGAAAAGATATATAAAGGCGTAGATAATCGCACTGGAGGCAAATTAAGTGCTAACGGCAGTTCTTCGTCAATGTCGTCGTCAATCAAGGGTTTGACAGAAGAGACAGGTTCGCTGCTTGCGTCGTACATCAACGCCATTCGTGCAGATGTGAGCATGAGCAGAGATATGCTTAAACAGGTGGTAGAGGTAGCCTTTCCGCAGATGAATGTGCTTGCAGAGCAGCAGCTGAAGCAGCTTAATGCCATTGTGCAACAAGCGAAGCTGATAGAAGCTAATACACGCTCGAACGCTGAGGCTGCAAAGAACATACAATCGGCCTTGAACAGTGTGCTAACGTTGGGTAATGGTGGCAAGGCTGTTCGCATTAAGACATAAAAAAAAGCCCAGGCTAAAAGCCTGGGCTACTATTAACCAAAAAAACCAATAAATTTTGGTGTCAATGAAGATTGACGCTACAAAAGTACTACTTTATTTTTTGAAATATGGATTATACGAAAGGATTTAAGACCGCAAACGGCAAAATAGGGCTTGACGCGCGCGAGAGGGCTATGGCCGACTTGACTTTGATGGGCTGGAAAGAGCAAGATGCCTATGTGCTGATATACGGCCCTGGTGCTGCATATAGTGACGAATGGCACAAGCAAAAAATGAAAGAAATAGTAGACAGGGAGGTTTTTGCCAACTACATAATGAAGGCAAAGAAGAAAGCGGACAAGGAGGCGAGCAAGGCTGTGGATAATGCCATACAGGAAGAATTTGACAGCATAGATGCCGCCCGACAGATGAGCAAGGAAGATGTGATGAGCGAACTTGTGCGTATAGCTTTCAAGATGCCAGCGAATGACCCGAAGCGTGCAGACATCTTGATGAAATATGCCGACCTTACGCAGATGAAAAAAGACGAGGTGGACAAGGAGGAAAAGACTGTGCACACCTACTTGCCGTTGACGTGTAAGGACTGCCCACTTTACGTGAAGCACAAGCGCAGGCAGAATGGTTGATATGTGGAACTCGGTGGTAGCAGGCCACCGAGTTCCTTGTATGATGATTTAGACCCTCAAAGCACCAGTAGGACACCAATGTGTGCCATATTTCGCATCAATTTCTGACAAGTATTTTTCGATGCTATTGTTTATTCCTTCAAGCTCGCTGGAGATGCGAGCATAATTATCGTCATACCAATCTTGAAACTCTTGGCTATCGTGGTCGGGTACGTCATCGCCATATTCGTAGATAAGTCCATCAAGGTCGTCAATGTCGAGCAGCATGCTTACAATATCTAATTCGGGCAGTCTACTTTCGTTGATGGACTTTTCTATTTCAACTATATCAGACATAGAGTCGTTGTCTGCACTTTTGACAATGTTGTCTATATTGCAGTGGAACTCGTGACGGATAGCACAGAGCCTGGAGATGAGAGCAGCTTGCTCTTCGCTCATGCCATGTTCAACCGCAATTTCTTCGTTGTTGAGATTGCGTGCGGCAGCAGACTCTCTGCGGTAGTCGTATTGCTTTTGATTGAGATATGCCATAAGGTTGCCCGTCATGCCGATAGCGCAGCGTTTGTTACTTAATCTATTGCTTCGTCAAGCGTCCACTCTGACTTGTTGAAGCTCTCTTTTCCGATGTGGTAAAATTTCTCATCTTCCACGACATGGTGTCCCTTATATTCGTATGTTTTCGCATACTCATTAAGGTAGCTTTCAAAGAAAGATAAGGCGGTGCCATAATCTTCGTTCAGGTCGTCACTGGCAGAGTCGTCATAGATGACCTCATTGTTTTTTATTAGGCGGTAATAACCGCTAATGCTTTTCTCAATGCTGTACCCTAATTGGGTGATAATATTATCGTTCATGTTTGCAGGTTTTTAGCAGAATGTTTCAAATTCCTCTTTTGTTATTTCTTCAAACACATCTCTGCTTTCATCTTCAAAGAATGGGCATGTGCGCTTGATGTAGATTTCTTCTCCGTCCTCACCTACGAAAAGGAAGGCATCTTCGTATGGACGATTTGGGTACGACTGTTGTATGCAGCATGGTGCTTGGTATACCTTGCCATGCAAAACCTCATCGTCTGTAATGCAGATTTCGTCACGATTGATGCCATGTTCGACATCGACGAATTGCTGCAAGATGTCTGATGGGATTTCGTTAAGTTTGCGAACGGGTATTTTATCTTCGCTAAAGTCTGTACCCATATAGAGGGTATCGTTGTTCTCGTCGCCAGGTTCGACTTTTTCGTACATGTCCTCTAACCAGGCATCAGAATAGTTGAGTTGTTCGTTGGGGTGACAAAGCTGGCCGTAGTCATCTTTGATATATATGTCCCAATCGCAGAGTTGAGAGCCGAATGCACCACAATAGATTTCGCTGCGTTTGCAAAGCAATATGCCATCTTCGCGTTTTACGAGTGTGTCAAAGACCTTTGATAAAGATAAATTGGTCGTCATAATTTCTGATTTTTTTAGTGATAAAATTGATTTGATTGATACAACTTGTAGAAATTATGCTTACCTTTGCGCAGTCAACCCTATCAAGGGTTGAGGATTGAAACGCTCTAATGAGCATAATTTCTACTATTGTAGATAAAGAGTCGAGAGTTAAATCTCGTGGTAAGCCCCACCCCCATGAAGGTGGGGCTTTTTTAAGTGCCAGCCTGGTTCACCGTCCAAAATCTATTTGTATCAATAGGCTTACTAAACTGACGCTGCAAAAATGGAGTTTTCTTTATAAAAGCTTCAATTTCTTCAATGGTGTGCGCCCCCTCCCAGAATAGAGATGTAAAACTTCCGCATCTTCCATCATCTACCGACCATGGTTTGAGATACAGTGTCCACTCTGTGCCCAGAAAATAGCCACGGAAAAAAGTATATTTTTTTATTGCTAAATTGGACAAGGTGCGTTCTAAATTTTCCCATGCATCGTGTTCAGGGTAAAGTGGCAAGATGTCCCCCTCTCGAACAGGAATGGGGACATAATCACGGCTCCCGTTCGTTCCGAAATAAAACATTAGTTGTCTGTCCATATTACACTATTTTACAGGTTCTATTTCGACTGCCCATGCAGGTGTTGTATAATCTTCATAGGCGACAGCGTAAAAAGAGCCGTCTACGCGGACTACCTGAAAATAGTAGTCGCTCTCGTGCTCGGCGAGCCATTCAGTGTATTCTTCTGTGCCGATTCCTTTCAAGAAATCGTATATAGAACCTTGCTCGTCCTCCTCGGAGAGCGAAACACTTTTCTCAAAATAGCGAGGCTCTACGACCTCGTAGATAGCCTCTTTTGCTTTAAGGTCTGATGTCAACATATTGTTTATAAGTTTATGGTTCAACAAAATTGTTCAAAGTAATCTTTAACTTCGGGTGAGAGGTTTCGTAGTCCGCAACAAATATATCCAGCTGTCATGTCGACAGAGGAATGTCCCATCATTTTGGAGATGGAGTAAAGGTCAGCCCCTCTAAGGTAGAGATTTGTGGCGAAAGACCTGCGTGCAGTGTGTGATGACACAAAGCAACATTTGTTGGACGTGGAAAATTCGCCCCTCCTGTAAAGCGTGCATTCGGAGTCGATGCCCACACTTTGGCAAATATCCCGTAATATTCGGTTGAATGTGGTGTCGGCCATAGAAGTGTCTTTGATGGCAGACAAGTCGTCAATCAGCCTGTTAACCATAGGTGCTATGGGGACAATAGCTTCGATGTGCGTCTTGATGGACACGTATCTTAAAAAGCCCTCCTGCGTGATATTTGCTTTAGAGAACTTCAAGAAGTCGGAGTGTCTTGCCCCTGTAAGGCAACCCAAGAGAAACATTGTTTTCACGATGCGCTCTTTTTCGGTTGTTGGGTTGTAGTTAGAAACCATTTTGATTTCGTCGTCGGAGAGGAATACTTGCTGAGAAGCCTCCTTTTTGACGTAGATGGAATCTTCCCAATTTTTGGGTAGCGTAATCTCATCTTCGTAGGTGCGCAAGACAGATTTTAGCATTGCGCACATTGTGCGTGCTGACGACTTTGCCATGACCGTCTTTAGATAGCTGACATAGTCGTAAAGGTTAGACTTGGTCATGTTACCCCAAGTAAAATCGCACCCTGTGGAGGTTACGAACCTTTCTTTGGTTTTATCTGCATAGTTAGGGTATTTTTTCCTGTATGCTTCATAAAGGGTTGTTTTCATAAATTGGTTTTATTGGTAATAGTACCATCACTTGTAACAACACAAGTGATGGATTTTCTCGACAACGGTTTAGTCGGGCAGTTCGTCTTGGTCGAAAGTCAGTCCTTTCTTTTTGCAATATTTCCGAAGTTTATTCTCGAAATATCCTGCGAATACCATCATGAGCAGTTTGTGCAAGCCATAGGCGAGCGGAATGCCGATGATGAGTACTGCAATATACCAGAGACCCCCGAAAAAGAGAGTTGCAATAATAAGGATGCAAATAATAGTAATTATAGTCATGATGGTGTGTGTTATCTGTATTCGATGTTATACTTAGGCATTTCGTACCAATAGAACCTCTGGTGAAAGTAAATGGAGGCTACGTAAAGGACGATGGTAAGAAGTGCTGCATAGCCTGCTGAACCACCCCACTCACAGGCGGAGACGAGAAATACAGAGCCAATGCTGGCGAGAAAACAGATGGCGCATAGTGCGCCACAGATAATCATGCCATAAGCTATGGGCGTGATGCAGTTATCACTAAGGTATTTCTCCTCAGTGGTCCAGCCTTTATACTTTTTCTTTTTGTCGGATAGGGTTTTGTACTCCTCTTTTAGCTCGCACGCCTCGTATGCGCTTAACAGCCCGTACTTGAAAATGGCGCTAACGATTTCCTTTGCCTTAATTTTTGGGGTCGGTTCTGAGTGCGATTTTGCCAACTCTTCAATGTCCTTTGATACCTCAGAAGGTAATCCGTTTTGAGCAATATAGTTACGGAGTCCTAGTCCTGTCTCCTTGCGAAACAACTCATAGGTGCCGCCATTTGAAGAATTATACGTCAAAGCGTAATGTTCATCTTCTATCAGCAAAGTGTCACCATTGTTATGCGTAGCACTTTTATAGGTGTATTTCAAGTCTATGGCACCGTATGAGTCATAGGTCTCAGCTACTAGTAGTAGCTTACGATAATCTCCTTCACTTCTAAAATTATCCAAGAACCTTTTGTTATAGGTATCCTGTATATAGGCAACAGACGCGTAATAAAAAAAATATCTCATAATTGGTTTTAATTGGTTAAACATGGTTAGTGGCATGGAAGTAAATCCGCACCACTAATGATAGAATTAAAAATATTATCAGCGTTGTTCTTTATCTGTACTAATTGCAAATATAGTTGTTTTTGTAATACGGAGGGTGTGCGACAATGCCATTTTTGGCGTTGTACGTGATTTTAGTTGGTTTGATAAGGTATGCAGCACATAACAAAATTATGCTGCATTTTAATCACTCGTCTATTGATAGCGCCTCAATTATTTTGTTCAGATTTTGTAAATCGAAGTCATCTAAGTAGAACCAATAATTGTAGTCGCTATATACGTTTGCTATTCCTCTATTTACGGATATTCTTCGGATTACGAAAGTTTCATTACTATGCCTTGTCATTAAGTGGCCGTAGTATTTTTTGAACTCGTAGTTATTGCCTTTGCTTGCGACATAATCAACAATAGTCTGTTTTGTCCTATGTAGAATTTTCAGATAGTCGCGATTGTTCAAACGGAGTGTCTTTAACAGAGTTTCTTTCATAATAATTGGTTTTAGTTGGTTTGTGTACCTGCCAAGTCACTAAACACTTGGCAGGTGTTTTTCATTGCTTATGCGTCGTAGATATCGCTGAGAGCATCGTAAAGTTGATACACCATTTCAGCGGCAGCTTTCATATCCTCCACAATATCCTCGATGTGGCATAGTTCGCTAATTTTCCAGTGTCCATCTGAGCGAATCCAAAGATATGCTTGATAGTCAGGGTCGTATTTCTGATAATATTCAAGGATATTATCAATAAGCAAACAGAGGCTGTTGTTACTTGTTCCGACAGAGAAATAAAAGTCCCGCCCTTCTGGCGTGGATTTCTCAAAATTGAAAATGATGTCTTCTGACCTCCGTTTGATAGTGACGGCCCAACCTTCTTTTTGTGCAACACTGATAACAACGTCCTCAAGATTCATTTTAATTCTCATAATTGGTTTGTTTTAATTGGTTTATAAATTGCAGGGTGCGCACTTTCGACAATGCGCACCCTGTTTTTAGTCTTCTTCTTCGTCTTCTTCGTCCTCGTCTTCTTCGTCCTCGATTCCTAACCATTCTTTGATGGTGTCGAACTCGAACCACATCATGTCATTCAAGTCGGTTGCGTCAATGCCATCGGGATAGGCTTCTTCGAGAATTGATTCAAGGTTGTCGAATTGTTCCCATGACAATTCATTTGCATTTTCCTGAGCACCACCCCAAAAATCGAAATGGCGCAAACTTTGTTCACTGAAAATCTTCATCTTATTGGTTTTAAGTGGGTTAAACAATGTACCGACACACCTTGCAAGAGGTGTGTCGGTTTTTTACATCATTTCTTCGAGTTCGTTTTGGACCGACAATAAATCCAAACCGCTGAATAGTTTATTAAGTCTTTCAGCATTTCGCTTACATTCCTTGTATGTTTTCAAGGCTTTGATGCTATCATCACTATAACCGAACTCGCTGCAAAAGTCCTTAAATGAACCCTGTGCAGCGTATGAGTCCGAAAATACGCAATTTAATGCGTTCATGTAGTCGGACTCGTCAAGTTCTTCTTTCCCGTTTCTCCAATCATTGTATGAGGTCCAATAAGAGAAATATCTTACCTTCTTGTTAAATTGGATTCTTACCTGAAAGCGGTAGTGATGGTTAAATCGGGAGTCGTCTCCATTAAATTGATAATCGCCATCAACTAAGCGTGAAGACATTACAACATTGCCGAAACTGAATTTTAATGTAGCTTTCATTTTTATTGGTTTTATAGGGTTGATAAAAAGCTATCGCCTACAAACCAAATTGCAGGCGATAGAATTACGGCATTTCCTCTTTTGCGCCATCATACAACTCTGGTATGAAGGCACTGAAAAATGGGATTAAACTTGCCACAATGGCGAGGAAATTACAGCATAACAAACTGATTGCAAATGCTATTACCGAAATAAGAAGTACTAAATCTTTCATATCATTGGTTTTTTGGTTTTCGTAGCATTCGGGTGCTTGATGCACCCGAATGCCTTTTTAATCCTCAATGATGTACGCAAAAGCGATTTTATCATCTTTTGCAAAGACTGCATCGGCCAGAGGGAAAAGAAAAACTTCAAGCGGTTTTTCTGTAACGAAATAGACTGTTTCGTCGTTGTAACTTCGGCCGCAAACTAAATCGTAATTTAATTCACTGCGCATTTTTCCATGCGTAGCAACGAATCCTTTAACGTCATTGTTTTTTGTCACATAGTTGAGCATAGCAATAGCTTTCATAATAATTGGTTTTAGAGAGTTAATAATAAAGTTGACGCAAGCAAAACAAATTGCTTGCGTCATCGTTATACGTTTTTGTAGTACGTTTTAATAACATACTCAACGTATCTCTTTGCTTCCCAAACGAAGTCCTCTAAAACTTCGTTTGTGCTGTCGTATGTGCAGTCAAAATTCCCAACGTTAGTAATAACGTTGTTAACATGGCTGTCAAAGTTGCCGCCAAGAGGAAGCAAAATGAATTCTATCTTGTATGCGTTTTCACGCATACAAGAAATTGCTTTTTTGTCATAACTCCAAAAAGACATATTTTTATTTGTTTTAGGTTAATACTTGCACGTACACACGAATTTTCGCGTGCGTACGTGTTACGTCATGCGGCTAACCACACCGCAAAAAAAAATTACTCGTTTCTCTTTGTATTTCCGCTGTTTATCCGTTCATCGCCATAAAGGCACGGCCTAAAACCCCTACAAGAGGGAAAAGTTTTGCCCTATTTTTACCATACGGCCCAATTTGGGCGCGTGCACTTTTGTTCCTTTCGGATTTTGTGTACAAAACAGGAAGGTATAAAGCCGTCAAAATTACCCGAATCAATCACGGATGCGTCCGTAATTATGTATTTAGATTCAACCTATCTAAAACGGCCAGCAACGCACTAAAATAGCACGCGAATAGTTACGAAGATTCGGCACGCACCCCGAACTATTTAAGCGAGTGCGTGCGCGCCTGTATACATTACAGGCAAACCAATATTTTTTTGTCCAATAAGTCAAAGAGCGAATTTGCCGTACCACCTCCATACAATTTGCCAAAGTTTGTGCATAAGTAGGTAGCCAACGCGGCCGTAAATCCTACATCTGCACGCACTTTGTAAGCTATTAGCCAACGCGGCTAAATGCCAGCAAATTGCGGTTTGTAGTCGTGCAGCGTGCATTTTGCACGCCTTTAAGCACTTTATAAAGTGCTTTGTAATATGTTGTGCCCTAACTCCGAATCGAACGGAATCCGTGTACCATATAGGGCAATAAAATAGACCTCCCATTTTTTGGGAGGTCTACAAATTCAGGCAATTTTCAAAATGTTTTCAGCGTTTGCCCTCGCTATTTCAGCAGGCAAACCACATTTTACAAGTTCGGCAACCATTTTTGCAAGTGCTTTTTGTCGCTTTTCGTTCGTTTTTGCTTCCTTTGCGGTGCGTGCCTCAAAGTGTTTCAGCCACTTTGCGGCATTGCTCTCTCTCTGTCTCTTTTCGCGCAACAACTGCACTAAAATAGTAATGTAGCTTTGAGGTGTTTTGTTGCAAAGTGTGTAGCTTTTGTAAGTTACACCGTTTACTACTTTTACAGTCTCACAAACTATTTCAGCATTTCCGCAGAAATCAACGCAAAAGCGGCCGAAACTTGCAAACCCTATTTTTGAGGGTTTTACGCCCAACTCGCAAAGGATAGCGTACAAATTACTATCTTTGTCTTTTGCTATCTCTCGGAGGGCCTTAAATACTTCGGTGGGTTTTGCAAAATAGCTGTTTAACTCGTTTACTGCACCTTTCTTAAGTGTGCCTAAAGTCTTTACATTATCCATAATTTGTAGTATTTAGTTTGTCAATATTTCAAAGTACGGAAATAAAATACTACCTTTGCAACGTCGCTACGACGCTGCCGATTCGGTAGTTTTCCGTGCCTTGCATGGCTGCAACCATGCAAGGCACTTTTTTACTCCTTTACTGCAATGTACAAGTACCTTGCAGTGGTTGACGCTTCAACCTTTATTTTATACTACAAAGATACGCATTAAATAAATATGCACAAAATAAACAAACAACTATTTTCCAATATCTTTCTGTTTAACGTTCTATGTATGAATTTAACCGACTATTAACACGGGTGTTCAGGCAAAACGGGACGAGAACGAAAGGAAAAACAGACAGACAAAGAGACAAAGAGAC
>ERZ1034865.102-NODE-102-length-64468-cov-17.830159_pt1 | contig 64468 bp, 73 predicted proteins | sample MGYA00520632_ERZ1034865 | MGnify/ENA primary metagenome ERZ1034865 (study PRJEB33766, sample SAMN09781738) | gut metagenome | biome: gut microbiome | host: Homo sapiens | place: Madagascar | study: EMG produced TPA metagenomics assembly of the PRJNA485056 data...
AAATAAAGAAATACATTTTATTCCTAATACAAATATTTTTTCTGTAAATTCAGATGATAAGATTATTACTTTTGACTTGATTTCTGGTGAAATTATTTCAATATTTTTAAATGCGCCTAATTATGAATATATAACTTACACTCCAGAAGGATTCTTTGCTGGCACAGAATGGGCTACAAAGAATCTTGTTTATCTTGTGGATGGATTGGATATAATCGAGCTTGATCAGATGTATGACAAGCTGTACCGCCCGGACTTGGTTGCGGCAAAAATTCAGGGGCAGGATATTTCAGCTTATGCAAAAGGAATTTCACTTTCTGACATTGCGGCTTCTGGTGTTGCTCCTGCTGTGAATATTTTAAATAAAAATTCCACATCTCAATCAAGAGATATTATGCTTGATTTTTCTGTAACTGACAAAGGCGGCGGAATTGGAAGTGTGAACATAACTTTAAATGGTCGTGTGATTCGTGTGAGTGATAGAAGTAAAAATTCTGTTGCTCAGTACTCATGGCCACTTTCGCTTTCACGTGGAGAAAATACAATAACTGTTTCCGCTTATAATGATGCCGAAAAAATTGAAAGTGTAAAATCTGTTTATAAAGTTTCTTGGCAAGGAAAAGAAGAAAAGCCAGAACTTTATGTTCTTGCTGTTGGTATAAATCAGTACAGAGATAAAAGCCTTCAGCTAAATTATGCAGTTCCAGATGCGCAGGCTGTACAAAAAAAGTTTTCAGTTCAAAATACCAAGCTTTATAATGCTGTTCACATTGAATGCCTTTTTGATTCTGATGTTACAAAGAAAAATATTAGCAAAAAATTTTCTGAGCTTTCTTTAAGAATAAAAACAGATGATGTTTTTATTCTTTATGTTGCAGGACACGGAACTGTTCATAAAGATGGAGACTATTATTTTATTCCAGCTGATTTCCGTTATAAATCAGAAGATGAAATTTCTTTATCAGGAGTTTCAAAAACAGATTTGACAAAAAATCTTTCGCTTATAAATGCCAGTAAGTCGCTTGTTATTCTTGACACTTGCAATTCAGGTGCATTTATTTCAGATAAAGGTCAGCGTGGAATGTCAGAAAAAACTGCGATTGACAGGCTTTCACGTGCGACTGGACATGCCACAATTGTTGCGGCGGGAGACTCTCAATCTGCAATGGAAGGCTATAATGGTCATGGACTTTTTACTTATGTTCTTGTCGAAGGCTTAAATGGAAAAGCTGATACTAACAAAGATGGGTTTATTACGCTCACAGAGCTTAGTAATTACATAGACAATGAAGTTCCTAATTTGTCCTATGAAAAATGGGGTTATGAACAAATTCCTCAGCGTGATTTGGGTAAACAAGATTTTCCTATTTATGCGGAGTAAATTTCCCATGAAAAAACTTTTCCTTATTTTCACTTTTTTATTTTCTCTGAATGTCTTTGGTTTTTCTCAGCCTTCTGATTTGCTTCGGCTTTACAAGGCTGTGCTTGAAGATGATTTTGATGGCGCAGAAACTCTTTTAAAAAAAGGAGTGAATCCGAATGAGCATTTAACAGGCGATGAACGTTTGCAAGGTGCAGAACATTATGCTGAAAAAGCTGGCTTTAAAAGTGGAGATGCGGAATTTAATTATGCAGTTGAAAACTTTGATGAAACTCCGATTCTTATTTCCGTGAACAAAGGCAATGAAGAAATCAGTTTAGAATTTGTTAAGCTTCTTTGCGCCTATAAAGCGGATCTTTCAGTTTTTTCTGGATTTGCAGATCACCATTCGCCTCTTTCGCTTGCTGTTGCAAACGGCTATTTGAATGTTTTGCGCTGTCTTCTTGAAAATGGCGCGGATGCAAATATCTGCCGAAGCTATGACTGGACGCCTTTGATGTGGGCTGCATATTACGATGATGTTGAATGCGCGGAAATTCTTCTTGAGCATGGAGCTGATGTTTTTTACAAAAATGAAATCGGAGAAACCGCTTTGATTCTTGCAGGAATTTTTTTTCATTCGGAAGTTTCAAACTTGCTTCAAAAAACTGCCGGGCTTTTTTATGATTGCACAGAAGATGATGTTGAAAAATTTGAGCAGGCTGAATTGTTTGAGCGGAATAGGAAAATCGATGAGGCGATAAAAATTTATAAAACTTTTGCTGAAAAAAATGATAGCCTCTCTTCTAAATGTCTTGCTTGGATTTACAAAAACAAAGATTCCGAATATTTTAATCCTGAGCTTGCCTGGAAATATGTTCAGCTGCCTGCAAGCCTTGGAGATGCTGGAGCACTTATATGCAAAGCTAATTTTTTAATTGAAGGTTTCGGCACAGAAAAAAATGAAAGCATGGCATTTGATATTTTCAATACGCTTTCAAAAGCTGATAATTCAAAACCTTTTGCTTTTTTTAGAATTGCCCAGTGCTTTGAAAACGGAATTGCAGTAGACAAAGATTTGGATGCGGCTGTTTACTTTTATAAAAAAGCGGCAGACTTAAAATGTCCACAGGCAAATTATCGGCTTGGAAAAGTTTATCAAACTGGAGATTTGCCTGGTACGACGCGCGATGAACAAAAAGCAATTTCTTATTTTAAAGAAGCAGCTTATTTTGAAGATCCGTCTGCATGCAAGGAACTGTCTATTTATTTTTCTGAAGGAAAATATGTGCAGAAAGATTTGGAGCTTGCAGAAGAATACAAAAAACTTTCAGAGCGCAAAGTTTCAGATTGGTAAAAAAACTTAATGGTCATTGTCGCGCCTAGACACGGCAATTTTTTTTGCAACCATTATAATGATACAGTTGCCTTAATACTCAAAATTTTTTCCGCAGTCGTATTTTTCCATTGGTGAAACATAAGAAATTTCGCTTGTTTCTATGACTTGTCCGTAAATGTCTGTCAGGCGGAATTTCTTTTTCCCGGAAATTAAATTTTGTCCATCAATTTTGTACCAGTTGTTTTGCGCAGAATCTCGTGTCATTTGCTTGTATGCAGAACCGTCAATGCTGATTTCAACTTTTTTAAGCGGATAGCGCATATTGTAAAATCTTCCGGCAAGCCACCATTCATTAATTCCGTCTTTTGCCTGAAAGAAAATATTTGACTTTGTTGGATATGGAATCATTTTGAATGTAACGTCAATGTGCCCTAATTTTTCGTCCGCAAGTTTTGTGAATGCGTTTTTTGCAAGGTCAAAGAAATATGAGCTTTGGCTTGTCCATTTGCTGTTTTCTGAAGAAGGGCAGAGGTCAGTTATGAGAGCGTTGATTGTTGTTCCGTTGTAAGTTATTTCAAGGGCAGTTCCAGGTGGAAGCTCTGCAAGTTTTGGTTCTGAAACTGCGCATTTGTAAAATCCGTTTTCAATCTGCGAAACATAATATGCTACAGAAGTTGCATCGTAGCCTTCATAAAAAGTGACAGTTCCAGTTGTTGGCTCTGTGTATTTTCCTGCAAATGAAGATCCCTTTGAGCTGCTGTCATCTTCGTCATCTGAAAAAATTCCGTCTAAACCAGAGCAGCTGCACAGCCCCCCCCCATAAGGCGGCAATGCAAACAACAGTTTTGAGTGAAGAAAATAATTTAAAATGTTTCATGCATTGATTATAAAATCACTGTTCAACATTTTCAACAAAATTTATTGCAACGCTTTTTGGATTCTTTTCATTGCCTCTTCAAGAGTTTTACGCGGGCAGGCTGCATTTATCCGCTGAAATCCGTTTCCCGATGTTCCGAAAATTTTTCCGCTGTCAAGCCAAAGTTTCGCTTTGTTGATAATCAAGTCCTCAAGTTCCTGCACATTAAGTCCAGTTCCGCGGAAGTCAAGCCAGACAAGATAAGTTCCTTCGTGGTGAATCATTTTTACGCCGGAAAGATTTTTCTGTGTGAACTCTTCAATAAAATCAATGTTCGCCTTTATGTATTTTTTTACAGAAGTGAACCATTCAAGTCCATGTTGATATGCCGTTTGGCAGGCTTTTATTCCGAACACGCTCAGCTGGCTTATTCCCGCGGCGTTAACTTGCTTTTTGAATTTTTTTCTAAGATCAGGATTTGAAATAAAAATATTTGAAATAAGCGTTCCTGCAAGATTGAAAGTTTTGCTTGGCGAAGTGCAAGTTATGGTTACATTTGCAAGTTCTTCGTTTAATGAAGTAAAAACATTGTGCTGTCCTTCAAAAATAAAATCGTTGTGAATTTCATCGCTTACAACAATTACTTTGTGGTGAAGGCAAATTTCTCCAAGTCGCAAAAGTTCTTCCTTGCTCCAAACTCTTCCAACAGGATTATGCGGACTGCACAAAAAAAACAGTTTTACGTTGTTCTGGATAATTTTGTTTTCAAAATCGGAAAAGTCAATGTGGTAGCGGTTATCGTTGCCCAAAACAAGATCGCTGCTTACAACTTTTCTTTCGTTGTCGCGGATTACTTCCATAAACGGATAGTAAACCGGCAGCTGCAAAATAACGGCGTCTCCTTTTTGCGTGAATGCTTTTACCGCCATTGCAAGAGCAAATACAACACCCGGAGTTTTTATAAGCCATTCTTCCTGAACTTTCCAGTTATGCTGATTTTTCATCCAGCCGGCAATCGCGCTAAAATATTCAGTTTGAGTTTCTGTGTATCCAAAAATTCCATGCTCGCAGACTTTTTTAAGTTCATCGATTATGTAGCTTGAAGTTTTAAAGTCCATGTCGGCAACCCAAAGCGGAAGCACATCTTCTGGAAGCCCTCGCCGAACTGCAAAGTCATATTTTAAGCAGTCTGTATTTTTTCTGTCAACGATTGTGTCAAAGTCAAGATTTCGTTCCATAAAATTCTATTCCTCTTTTTGCGCCTGTGAAAACACCCGCTTAAATTCTTTTATAAGATCTTCGCAGTTTTCAATTCCAACAGAAAGCCTCAATGTTGCATTTGTGATTCCATTTTTTATTCTAAGCTCTTCCGGAACATCAGCATGCGTCTGAGTCGTAGGATAAGTTATTAATGTTTCAACACCGCCAAGGCTTTCAGCATAACGGATAAGCGAAACTTTTTCCAAAATTGAAAGCGCGAGCTTTTGCGACTTGACTTGGAATGTAATCATTGCGCCGAACCCTCTTGCCTGCTTTCTCATTATTTTGTGTCCAGGATGTTCAGAAAAACCCGGATAAATTACGCGGTCAACAAGCGGATTTTCTTTTAGCCACTTTGCAATTTTGAATGCGTTTTCTTGCGCGCGTTCCATTCTTACAGCCAAAGTTTTTATTCCGCGCAAAATAAGCCAGCAGTCAAACGGCGCAAGTCCAGCTCCAGTTGTCTTTATAAGAAACCGCAGTTTTTCCTGAATGTCGGTTCTGTTTGTAACAATGAATCCTGCAAGCGTGTCGTTGTGTCCGCCAAGATATTTTGTTCCGCTATGAATTACAATGTCTGCGCCAAGGTTAAGCGGATTTTGAAAATATGGCGAAAGAAATGTGTTGTCCACAATCAAAAGAAGTCCGTGCTTTTTTGCAATTTTAGAAAGAAGCGAAATGTCCGAAACATTCATCATCGGGTTTGTGGGAGTTTCCACGTAAAGTGCTTTTGTGTTTTTTGTGATTAAATTTTCAATTCCGTTTTCATTGCAAACTTTGCTGAATTCTGTGCGGGTAAATGCAATTCCATTTTTTGCCGAAACATTGTCGAACAGTCTAATGCTTCCGCCGTAAAGATCTGAATCTACAATCAAATTGTCGCCCGGAGAAAAAAGTTCCATCAAAAGACTTATTGCAGCCATTCCGCTTGAAAGTGCAAATGAATCGATTCCGTTTTCAAGTGAAGCGACAGTTTTTTCAAGCTGCTCACGGGTTGGATTTTGTAGACGCGAATAATCAAAGCCAGTGCTTTTTCCGGCTCCCGGATGCGCGTAAGTTGCTGTCTGATAAATCGGGAAACTTACTGCGCCGTAATGATTTTTACAGTTGTCCTTATTCTCCAAGTGGATGCATTTTGTTTCTATTGATAACGCCATTTTTTCCGCCTGATTTTTTAAATTATATATTCGATTGGCTTTAAAACACGCTGAAGAAATTTCTTTGTGCGCTCTTCTTTTGGATGCTGAAAAATCTGCGCGCTTGTGCCTTTTTCTACAACAACTCCGCCGTCCATGAAAACTACTTGAGTCGCCACATCTTCCGCAAAACTCATTTCGTGCGTAACAACAATCATTGTAGTTCCTTCCTTTGCAAGCTTTTTTATAACGCTAAGAACTTCTCCAACAAGTTCAGGGTCAAGAGCAGACGTAGGCTCGTCAAAAAGAACCACATCAGGATTCGTTGCAATGGCGCGCGCAATTCCGACACGCTGCTGTTGTCCTCCAGAAAGCTGCGACGGATAAAAATCCTTGCGTTCCAAAAGTCCGACTTTTAAAAGAGCTCCTTCCGCAGTTTTTTTTGCATCTTCCTTTGGAATTTTTCTTGCGGTAACAAGACCTTCCATTACATTTTCAAGTGCAGTCTTATTGGTAAAAAGATTGTAGTTTTGAAAAACAAAGCCGGTTTTCTGCCGCACTTGAAGAACAGTTTTTTTATGCGGATGAGAAAGGTCTGTATGTATTTCATCAAATTCCATTTCGCCTTCATCCGCAGTTTCAAGAAAATCAAGGCAACGCAGGAACGTTGTTTTTCCAGAGCCGGAAGGTCCGATAATTACAACAACGTCTCCTTTTTCAACTGTCAAATCAACGCCTTTTAATATTTCATTTTCACCAAATGACTTGTGCACATTTTTTACTTTCAGCATTTTTCACCTTCTAATTTTAACGCTCTTTTTCCTGTTCTATAAACTGAAACTTTCTTTTCCGCCAGCCTGAAAATTTGCTGGACTATAGAACACACAATTATGTAGATTACAAAAATATCAAGATAAGATTCGATATAATTGTAGCCGTAGGAAGCTTCAATTCTTGCAACTGCTGTAATGTCTTTTACAGTCATCATAAATGCAAGCGAAGTGTTTTTTATAAGATTTACGGTTGCGTTGCAGATGTTCGGAAGCGCGCTTTCCAGTGCTTGCGGAATTATGATTCTTCTGTAAGTCTGGCAGCTTGTAAGTCCGCAAGTGATTCCGGCTTCAAACTGACCTTTGCTGACTGTGAGTAAAGCTGAGCGGAATACTTCAGAAAGAATCACCGTGTTGTTCAATGAAAATACGATGTAAGCATAGACAATCGGATTTATTTTGAACACGTCAATTGAGCTTCCGGCATTTTTTAAAATCGAATTTAAAAGAGACGGAATTATTGAATACACAACAAGAATCTGAAGAACAACTGGAGTTCCGCGTATAAACGAAACTAAAAATGCGCAAACTTGTGAAAGAACTTTTATCTTGTGTATTCTGCAAAGTGCAATCAAAAATCCAAGCGCGGTTCCAACAGCAAAAGCCACGGCGGTTATTTTTAAAGTAACAGGAAGAGCCTTAAAAGAAAGCCAAAATGTTTTAAAGAAAAATTCTACATCAAACATAAGTTCTCCCAGTTAAAAAGTTTTTCTTCCATGTGAAAAATGTTTTTCCAGTCTGCCGAAAATCTGCTCAATTGAAATTGTGAGCATCCAGTAAATAAACGCAAGAGCTGTATAAGTTTCCACAGCATAAGCTCCAAAATTCATGCTGATAAAAAGGTTGCCTTTTCCCATTACGTCCACAAGTCCGATTGTATATGCGAGCGAGCCTTCCTTTAAAAGCGCAATCAGGCTGTTTCCAAGGTTTGGGAGCGACACTGCGAATGCCTGCGGAAAAATTATCAGCCTGAAAGCTTGGAACTCTGTAAGCCCGGAAGTCAATGCGGCTTCTCTTTGACCTTTTGGAACGCTTAGGTAGCTTGCCCTCATTATTTCCGCTGCGCTTGCTGAAAACAAAAGTCCCAGCGCAAGAATTACATAAAATGATTTTGCCCAGCCATTTATGTCAACCTTGAATATTGCCCAGAATAAATTTGGTAGTCCGTAAAAAACTACAAACAGCATTACAATTGAGGGCGTGCATCTGAATGCGTTTATTATAAGGGAAGAAATTTTCCTTGGCGCATTGTGGGAAGAAAGCATTCCTTTTGCAAGAAAAAAACCTATGAAAAGTCCAGTCAAAACTGTTCCCGCGATAATTCTAAAAGTTACCAACAGGTAAGGCAAAAGAACTGGAATAAGCTCAAGAATTTTTTCAGGATAAAATGGTCTGTCCATGTTTTTACGGTGCTCCCAAAAGTTAATGTTTTTATTCTACAAAGGAAAAAATGTTCTCGCCAAAATACTTCTGCGAAAGCTTTTCGAGCGTGCCGTTTTCCTTGAGCGTTTTTATTGCTTCGTCATAAGCGTTTGCAAAAGCCTGATTTTTTCTGTTGAAAAGCGGCCAGGTTGGAATTGCTTTGTACGGAACATAAGAAAGTTTGTCCTTGTATTTTGCGTAAGGTGCTCCTTCTTTTTCAATGTTGTTCTGGAACGAAAGTTTTATGTCTACCCGGGCATCGTATCTGCCTTCCACAACCCAAACATAACCGTCCGCTGCTTCAAACTGATCTCCTGCCACAAGCTTTACCCGGGCATCTGGATTTTGCTTGTTGTATTCATCGATAATGTTGTACTGCGCATTTGAAGGTCCGATTGGAACAAGTTTTCCTGAATACTTTGCAAACGACTTTATGTCTGTTATTTTGTCCGCTGTGTCTTTTCTGATTACAATTCCAATGATGCTTGCCGCAATTGGGTTCTGCGGAAAAATATATTTTTTCTTGCGCTCTTCTGTAATCCAAACACCTTTTGTTCCCACATCATATTTTCCCTGAAGAACTCCGATTAAAAGGTCATCATCGGAAGTCGGAAAATATTCAAATTCATACTGTGGAAGAAGCTTGTCAATTTCTTTTAGAACAGCGACTTCAAATCCGTCTGATTCGCCCTTGTCATTTACAAAATCATAAGGAACGTAATAGTTTGTGTGAGCTACGCGGATTTTCTGAATTTTTCCGTCTGATTTTTTTGGTTTTGCAAAAAGCGGAATAATTGCTGTCAATGCAATAAAAGCTAAAAATGTCTTTTTCATAATTCACCTCGTTTAGTTTCTTTTGTCATTATCGTGTAACAGATTGCCATGTCAGGTACGGCAATGACAATTTGAATTGTATATTTTTTTACTCTGCGGCTTCGCGGATCCATTCAAGATGCTGCAAATCTGTGCTGCGCGGAATTGTGCAGTCTGCTCCAAGGATTATTCCAGTGCGCCCAGAGTCTTTTAGAATCCGTTTTGTTTCAGCTTGAATTTCTTCTTTTGTTCCGCTGAAAAGAATTCCATCTGTTGTGTTTGCGAATCCGCCGATTATTGTTTTTCCGCCGAAAATCTTTTTTGCTTCCGCAAGCGAAACTCCTTCAACAACCGAAGCAAAGTTCACAGCGTTCGCAGGATAATTCTTGAACACCGAAAGGTTGTTTCTTGCTCCCTCGTAGCCACATACGTGCAGAATATTTTTTCCGCCCGCGCCAATCGCGGCATTCAGCACAGAAAGTTCCGACGGGGAAATTACTTCCGCATACAAATCAGGACCTACAAAAGCGTCTTGAATTGTTTGCACGCTAAGATAAATTCCGTCTGCTTTTCCTTCGCTTATTACGGCTTCTGCAACTGTCTGCGTATTTTTTGCGATTACGCCTAACGCATACAAAACTGCATATTTGTCTTCTTTTATAAACTGGGCAAGTTTTTTGTCCGCGCCTTCAACACTCCATTTGAATGCTGTCGCCGGAGCAAAAATATTGTAAAAAGTGAGAACTTCATTTACGAACGAAGAAGTAAGTTCCTTTACAAGCGAAACCTGCTCTGATATCCAGCTGTCGTTTTTGGAAACCGGCTTTAGCTCGTAAAGCTCTTTTGCGGATTTTACATTGTGAAGAAACTTTGCTGTCTTTGGCTCAAAAAAATATCCGTCGCTCATAAGTTTTACAAAGTCCGGCTTGAATTCCTGAACGAATTTTTTGTGTCCGTCCAAGTTTTGTTTTCTCATTTCTGGATTTTCTGAAACCGGGAGCATTTCGTTTTTTGTATAATGAAACCAAAATCCCACAGGAACACGTTCTGTTGGTTTATTGTTCAATGCGTCAAGCACAAGCTGCTTTTTGTTTGACATATTTTCCTCCAATCGTAATCAAGAGTGAATTTTTCCGCGCGATGAGGAAACAATACTGATTATTTCCTATTGATTCAATAGGTTTATTTATACTGTTTTTTTATATTGAGCTATAGAAGAACTCTATAACTGATTAACTGTTAATCAGCTTGAAAATTCGGGTAATAATGGCGATGCAATTTTGCTTTAAAATTATGGATTTTAACCAAAAACTAAAGTATAGTAGAACAATGTTTTTGCCAGTTTGCAGGAAAGACCTTGAAGAGCGCGGAATAGGTCAGCTTGATTTTGTTTTTGTTTCTGGAGACGCTTATGTTGACCATCCCTCTTTTGCAGCGGCTCTTTTGGGACGGCTTTTGGAATCCCGCGGATATTCTGTAGGAATTTTGTGCCAGCCGGACTGGAAATCTGCGGAAAATTTTAAAGCTCTTGGTCAGCCTCGTCTTTCGTTTCTTGTAACAGCAGGCGCAATGGACAGCATGGTTTCAAATTACACTGCGAACAACAAGCCTCGCTCAGAAGATTCGTATTCCCACGGAGGCGAAAAAGGTCATCGGCCGGACAGAGCTGTAATTCAATACGTGGCAAAAATCCGCGAAGCATATAAGGGCGTAAATGTTATTATCGGCGGAATTGAAGCAAGCCTGCGCCGCACTGCTCACTATGACTACTGGTCAAACACGGTAAAGCATTCTGTTCTTCTGGATTCAAAAGCTGATCTTCTTATTTATGGAATGGGCGAAAAAGCTCTTCTTGAAATTGCATCTCAGCTTGATAAAGGAATTTCCGCGCGGAAAATCCGTGGCGTAAGAGGAACGTGCTGGTTCACTGGAAAAAAAGATGAAGTTCCCGCTGACGCTATAATGCTTCCTTCATTTGAGGAGGTAAGCAAAAATACGCCGGAAAGCAAGGAAATGTTCGCTTTGTCCTATAAAATTCAGGAAGAAAATACAGACGCAATAAACGGAAGCGTTCTTGCCGAGCCTTCAGAAAGCCGGTTTGTAATTCAGGAAAAATCCGCGTTTCCTCTTTCGCAGGCTGAATTTGATTCGATTTATGATCTGCCTTTTGAGCGCAAGTGGCATCCAATGTATGATGTTGCTGCTTCAAATGGCAAGAAGGGAATTCCCGCTCTTTCCGAAGTGAAATTTAGTCTTACGAGTTGCCGCGGATGTTTTGGAGCTTGCAGTTTTTGCGCAATAACTTTTCATCAGGGGCGGCGCATTCAGTCTAGAAGCCACGAAAGTCTTTTGTCCGAAGCAAAAAAAATGACGCAGGATTCTGACTTTAAAGGATACATTCACGATGTTGGCGGACCTACTGCGAATTTTAGAAGTGATGCCTGCGAGTTTCAGAAGAAAAACGGAGCGTGCAAAAACCGCGACTGTCTTGGAGTTTCTCCATGTCAGAATGTAAAAGCCGACCACAAAGATTATATAGAGCTTTTAAAAAAGCTTCGTTCGCTTCCAAATGTAAAAAAAGTTTTTATAAGAAGCGGAATACGGTTTGACTATCTTATGCTTGATAAAGACAAGACATTTTTGTATGAGCTTTGCAAGCATCATGTTTCCGGACAGCTTAAAGTTGCTCCCGAACACGTTAGCGACAAAGTTCTTGCTCTTATGCGCAAAAGCACTCACGCTGTCTATGAAAAGTTTTCTGCGGAATATGCAAAGGCAAACAAAGAGCTTGGGCTTAAACAGTATCTAGTTCCATATTATATTGCGGGGCATCCGGGAGCCGGAATTCCAGAAGCGATTGAAACGGCTCTTTATTTAAAGAAAACAGGCTTTGTTCCAGATCAAGTTCAGGATTTTTATCCAACACCGGGAAGCCTTGCAACTTGCATGTATTATACAGGGCTGAATCCGCATGAAAAAAAATCAGACGGAAAATTTAAAGAAGTTTATGTTGCCCGCGGCGGACACGAACGAAGACTTCAGCGCGCTTTGCTTCAGTTTAACAAAAAAGAAAATGCCCAGCTTGTAAAAGAAGCATTGATTCAGGCTGGAAGAGCGGACTTAATAAAGATTTTATTATAAATTTCTGCCTTAAAATGTAAAAATTCAGCTGTTTTTGTTAAAAAAAATTCGTGGGGGGGGGGATATTGTAAAAATAATTTTTGTGGGGTATAATTTAGTCATCTATAACCACCAGTTTGCAAATTTGCATTGCAGAATTTAACATTAACTGCCGTTTTTCATTTAGGGTTTGTCCAAACCGTAAAAGCGGCTTAAAAAGCTATCTTAAAGAGAGATTTTAATTTGGCTTTTTATGGAGGCAGTGTTATGGCAAAAAAAAGATTTTTTTCTATTCTGATGGGCATTGCGTCTTTTCTTCTTTTGAGCAGTGTTCTTTCGCTTTGTTTCTTTCTATATAGAAACCGTTTCTCTTCAACTCTTGTAAATACAAAGTTAAAAAATCCAAGAGCGAATGTTCTTTTTTTAAGCTCAATGCCGAACTCTTATGTTGTTAAGCTTCAGAAAAAAGGAATAAGAAATGTTTTCTTAAAGAACAATATAAATGTCGATGTTGAATATTTTGAGCCTGATGATTTTTATGATAAAAAGCTTCCAGAATTCTTAAAGGAGCGTGTTAAGTTTTTGCAGCAGGAAACAAAATATGACGTTGTTCTTGTAAGCGGAAATAATTCATGCAACTTTGTTGAGCGCAATAGTGATTCTCTTTTTGCAGGAATTCCTATTGTGTTTTTTTGCATAGAAAGCAACATAAGGGCGGAACGTCTTTATGAAAAAAAGAATTTCTGGGGAATCGGCACAACAAGATTTTTGGCGGATACAATTTCAGTTGCAAGAAAGCTTTTTCCTTCTGCAGAACATTATGTTGCAATTTATGACAAAAGCGATGCTAGTTATGAAAATTACAATGTATTCATAAATGCCAGTGAAAAAATTCCAAATATTGAGTTTTCTGGAATTGATGCTTCTGCATTTACAAAAAGCCAGATTGCCAGACAGCTTTCCGCGCTGGATGACAAGACTGTTGTGTTTTACTTGGGAGCTTCAAAAGATGCTGACGGCATAAAATATTCCATGGAAGAACAGGCGAACTTTATTGTAAATAACACTTCTGCACCTGTATTCAGCCACAATGCGAATGGCGTGGGATTCGGCTTTCTTGGCGGAAAAATGGTTGACTATGAAAAAGCCGGTGCTCTCGCCGCAAAAATCGTGCTTGATATTATTGACGGTGAAAAATACATTCCGTTCCAAAGAATAAAAGATGGAAAATTTATTTTTGACTACAAGATAATCGAAGAGCGCAAGTTAAATCTTTCAGCTTTTCCTCTTGATTCTGTGTTTGTAAATATTCATGATCAAATGCAAAAAAACAGGCGCGGAGTTTTATTTGGAATGATCGGAGTCGCGGTTTCGCTTTTTATTTTTATTGCGGTTTCTTTGATTCTTATAATTTCGCAAGTAAAAGATTCGTACGAGCTTCGTCGTTCAAACTTAAAAATGGAATATATGCTTGGGCATGATTCGCTTACAGATTTGCCTAACAGATTCAAGGCTCAGGCTGTGTTCAATGATATTCAGAAATCCGGAAAAAACTTTTCGCTTGTTCTTTTTGACATTGACGACTTTAAAAATATAAATGACTTTTATTCCCATGCTTGCGGCGATATTGTTTTAAAGACAATTGCTTTAAGACTCAAATCTTATTCTGCCGGAAAAGATATTTTTGTTTCGCGGTTCGGTGGAGATGAATTCCTTGTGCTTTATCTTGAAAAGCAACTGAATGAAGATTCAATAGAGATTCATGAACTTAGAGATATTTTTAAAAGTCCGATTAACTATGCTGAAAGCAATATCCATATTCAGTCTAGCTTGGGAATTGTGAATTCTAATGATGATGAAATGGAAAAAATGATTCAAAATGCGGACATTGCGCTTTACCGTGCTAAGAATTCCGGAAAGAATAAGTCGGTTTTCTTTAACGAAAAAATGCGAGACCGCATATTTGAAAATAACCGTATTTCAAGAATTCTTGATGATGCTATTGCAAACGATGGAATTTGGGTTGCGTATCAGCCGCAGATTGATGTTGAAACTGGAGAAATCCACGGATACGAAGCTCTTATGAGGCTAAAAAACACCAAAGTTTCGCCGGCGCAGTTTATTCCGATTGCAGAAGAAACAGGTCAGATTATAAAAATCGACAGAATCCTTACAGAAAAAGTTGTAAGGCAGATGGCGGAATGGCGCGAGCACGGAATTCCTTTGTACAAAGTTTCAATAAATTATTCCTACAGCCAGGTTTCGGACGTTCATTATGTTGATTTCCTTGAAGAGCTTTTAAAGCGTTATAATATTCCGCCGGAACTTATCTGCATTGAAATTACAGAAAGCCTGTTTATTTCAAACAAGGAAGCGGTTTCAAAGCTTTTGAATGAATTTGTAAAGCGTGGAATTTCTCTTGCCTTGGACGACTTTGGAACTGGATATTCTTCCCTTAGCTATCTTACATTCCTGCCGATTAATGTTGTAAAAATCGACAAGTCGCTTGTGGACAATTATCTTTCAAACGAAAAAGGCGACTTTATAAAGAACATCGTTCGCCTTGTCCATTCGCTTGCAATGAAGCTTACTGTTGAAGGTGTTGAGCATCAGTGGCAGAACGAAAAGCTTAAGACTTTCCATTGCGACTATATTCAGGGCTACTATTATTCCAAGCCGATTTCCGGGGCAGAAATAGAGGACTTCAACAGAAAGTTCCGCAGCATTGGATAATAAACTGATTAATGTCATTCAATCTTGTAGTTTGCATGGATTCATTTTATAATGGGGCTATGCAAAATGCAGTTTTGATTTTTAATGCAAGGCTTGTTGACGCCAATACTGATAAAAAAAATTCCGCAGTACTTTTAGCTAATGGAAAAATTAAATCATTTCCAGACAAGGCTTCTCTAAAAAAACTTTTAAATGACGATTCAATTTCTAAGCTTGATGCAAAAGGACTTTGCGTTTTGCCTTCATTTATTGATATGCACTCGCATTTTAGGGATCCTGGTCTTACTCAAAAAGAAGACATTGAAACTGGCTCTTCTGCGGCGGCTGCCGGAGGTTTTTCCACTTGCGTTCTTATGCCGAACACAAATCCTGTTGTTTCAAGTCAGGAACAGGCGGAAGTTAATAACAAAAAAGCTTTTGAATTCGGGCGGTGTAGGACAATTCAGGCTGTTTCAATTACCAAAAATTTTGATGGAAAAACTATAAGCCATCTTGAATCCCTTGATCAAAAAAAAGTTCCAGTCATAAGCGAAGACGGAAAAGAAGTTTGTAGCAGTTCTGTTATGCTTGAAGCGATGAAAATTGCCGCTAAAAAGAAAATTGTTGTTTCGTGTCATTGCGAAGATTCTTTTTTGGCAGAAAGCGCGCGTCCGTTTAGAAAAGCAGCATTGGAGCTTCTGTCAAAAGAAAATATTTCGCCTGCTGAAAAAAAAGAAGCTGCAAATAATTTAAGAAAAGCCGATTCACTTTTGGCCTGCGCGGAAGATACTGCGACTTTTAGAAATCTTAGGCTTGCAAAAGATGCCGGCTGCCATATTCATCTTTGCCATGTGAGCACTGCTGCTTGCGTAGAGGCCGCAAAAAAAGCCCGTCAAGAAGGAGTTGACGTAACTTTTGAAATTACGCCGCATCATATTTTTATGAACGGAGAAAAAGCTCCCGGCATTTTTAATATTGTAAATCCGCCATTGCGTTCAGAAAATGACAGGCTTGCTTTGATTCAGGCTTTAAAAGACGGAACAGCGAACTGCATTGCAACCGACCACGCGCCGCACACAGCCTTGGACAAGAAAAACGGCAGCCCTGGATTCAGCGGACTTGAAACTGCATTTTCGGCTTGCTATACAATGCTCGTAAAAGAACACGGCATGAGTTTAAAAAAACTTTCCGAGCTTATGAGCGCGAACCCTGCAAGAATTCTTGGCTTAAAAAACGAAGGACTTTTAAAGGAAGGATTTGCAGCTAATCTTGTTCTTGTTGACTTGGAAAGGCAGTGGACTGTACGCGGCCAGAAATTCGCAAGCAAAGGAAAATTCACTCCGCTTGAAGGAAAAAAGCTCTTTGGCTTTATAAAGGAAACTTTCTTCAACGGAAACATTGTTTTTTCATCATTGTAACAGTCATTTTTTTTTGGTAAAATCAGTGCATGGTAATTTCTTCTATAGATTTAAAGGGCGGTCATGTTGTTCAGCTGAAAAACGGAAAAGACCTTGTTCTTCAGCGTGATGATGCCGACTCATTGATTTCAGAATTCAATAAATATGGCGAAGTCGCAGTTATAGATTTGGATGCGGCTTTGGGAAATACTGATGAAAAAGGAAACACTGCGAACACGGATCTTTTAAAGTCTCTTTTGCGCAGAGGAAATGTCCGGGTTGGCGGCGGAATCAGAACTGTAAAGAAAGCCCGAGAGCTTGTTTCGCTTGGAGCTGAAAAAGTTATAATTGGCTCTGCGGCTTGGAATCTTGATAGAAAAAACGGCGGCTCAATTCTTAACACAGAATTCCTTGACGAGCTTGCCTCTTCAATTGGAAAACAGCGCATTATAATTTCCGTGGATGCAATAAACGGAAAAATTGCAGTAAAAGGCTGGACAGAAACCGCGGACATTTCTTTGATTGAAGGTGCGCATGAAGCCGAAAAATACGCATCCGAACTTTTGTTTACTTGCGTTGAAAAAGAAGGCTGTATGCAGGGAACGGATATGGATATGGTAAAGCAGCTCCGTGGTTCTGTAAAATGCCGTGTTGTTGCTGCCGGCGGAGTAAATTCTCTTGAGCAGATTGTTCAGCTTGAAAAACTTCATTGCGATGTTCAGCTTGGAATGGCTTTGTATACTGGAGCTGTAAATCTTAAAGAAAGCTTTATAAGCTGCATTGACTGGGAAAAGACACACGGAATGGTTCCGATCATTGCCCAAAGTCCGGCTGGCGAAGTTCTTATGATGGGCTATTCAAATAAGGAAGCTTTGGAAAAAACTTTTGAGCTTGGAAAACTTACTTTCTTTAGCCGCACAAGAAACACTCTTTGGACAAAAGGCGAAACTTCCGGTCATTTTCTTGAGCTTGTAAAAATGAGAGCTGACTGCGACCGGGACACAATTCTTGCGACTGTTATTCCGCATGGAGGAGTTTGCCACACAGGAAGCTTTAACTGTTTTTCTAGCGAGGCTGATGAAAAAAGCAGCATGGAGCGTCTTTACGGAACAATTGCAGAACGCTTTGCAAATCCGCGTCCGGGAAGCTACACTGCGACTTTAAATGACAAGCGAGTCCGTGAAAAAATCATGGAAGAAGCAGAGGAGCTTACAGAAGCTGAAGGAAAAGACGAAGTAATCTGGGAAGCTGCCGACCTGCTTTATTTTGCGAGTGTCCTAATGTACAAGGAAGGCGTAACTTGGCAGGATGTTTACAACGAGCTTGACAGAAGACATAAAAAATAATTTTGGAGTTTAATATGAAAGAACTTGAGTTGAAATATGGATGCAATCCAAACCAAAAGCCGGCTAGAGTTTACATGGAAAACGGAGAGCTTCCTGTAACTGTTGTAAATGGAAAGCCCGGATATATAAACTTGCTCGACGCGCTTAACGGCTGGCAACTTGTAAAGGAATTGAAAGAAGCGACTGGACTTCCAGCGGCAACATCTTTTAAGCACGTTTCTCCTGCTGGAGCTGCAATCGGTCGTCCTTTGAGCGGCACTCTTAAGCAAATTTATTATACTGATGATGTTGAGCTAACTCCTTTGGCCTGCGCTTATGCAAGAGCACGCGGAGCAGACAGAATGTCTTCGTTTGGAGACTTTATTGCCCTTAGCGACAAGTGTGACAAGGCAACTGCTCTTTTAATAAAGAAAGAAGTTTCCGACGGAATAATTGCTCCGGGGTATGATGATGACGCTCTTGAAATTCTTAAGGCAAAGAAAAAAGGAGGATATTGCGTTCTTCAGATTGATGAAAACTATGTTCCAGCTAAAATAGAAAAAAAGCAAGTGTTTGGCATAACTTTTGAGCAGGGACACAATTTTATAAAGCTTGATGACAACTGCTTAAAAAACATTGTAACAAAAAATAAAACTCTCACAAAAGAAGAGCGCGACAACCTTTTGATTTCCCTGATTATCTTGAAATATACTCAGTCCAACAGTGTCTGCTATGTAAAGGACGGACAGGCAATTGGAATTGGAGCCGGACAGCAGAGCCGTATTCACTGTACACGTCTTGCGGGTGACAAGGCGGACAAATGGTGGCTACGTCAGAGTCCCCAGGTTTTAAATTTGAAATTCAAGGCTGATATAAAAAGAGCCGACCGTGACAACACAATCGATGTTTATACAAGCGATGACTATGACGATGTTCTTGCTGAAGGAATATGGCAGAATTTCTTTGCTGAAAAGCCATCTGTATTTACACGTGAAGAGCGCAAGGCTTGGATTGCAAAAAATACAGATGTCGCAGTGGGCAGCGATGCTTTCTTCCCATTTGGAGATAATATCGAACGTGCGCACAGAAGCGGAGTAAAAGTCATAGCTCAGCCGGGCGGCTCAATCCGTGATGATAATGTTATTGAAACCTGCGATAAATACAACATGGTTATGGCGTTTACAGGAATCAGGCTTTTCCATCACTGATACTTTTTTATTATCTTCATGGCGGGTGTTATTATCCAGTCAAACTGGATAATTTCCTGCTAAATCTGTTTTTAGTTTTCCAGAATATCTACAATGTGGGAGCCTGCGCCTAGAAGATCCTTGCGTTCCGCATTGCAAATCTGGTATTCAATGAATTTTTTAAAAGTTTCTTCTGTCATTGAGTTCAGTTCTTTGCGCATAAAGTCCGCAGGTCCGTCTGGAGAAAATATTTTTATCCGCTTTATTCCGCCCATCTTGTTAAGCCTGTCAATATCTTCTAGGCGGACATAGTCGTAAAGCTCATTTTCTTTTGGCGCAATATGAAAATCTTCAGAGACATTTCCGCTTTTTATAAGCTCAAGGATTCTGTTTTGCGCAAAGCAATATGAAAGAATGCTGTATTCGTTTAAAAGATACGCGGCAAAAATTTTTCCGCCTTTTTTGGTTATTCTGCGCGCTTCTTTTAAAGCTGTGAGTTTTTCTTCTTCCTTATGAAGATGATAAAGCGGCCCAAAAAGAATTGTCGCATCAAAAGTTTCATCTGGCAAAAAACTAAGGTTAAGCGCGTTTCCCGGCCAGCATTTTACGTGCTCGTGTTTGGATTCAAGTATTTCAAGATTATGCTTTACAAGCTCAACCGCTGTAACATCAAATCCTTCTTTTGCAAGTGCAACTGAATATCTTCCTGTTCCGGCTCCAATGTCCGCAATTTTAAAAAGATGTTTGTCTTGCGTAGGAAGAAAATCATGGATGTATTTCATTGCGACGGCGAATTCGACTTTTCCGTGCCGCGTCAAAAGCCTGTTTTCTTCCTTGTGCTTATTGTAGTGCTTTTCTATTTCTGTCATTTTTTTTGTTCAGAATTGCAAGAATAAAAATCATAAGAATTCCGCCTGCAATCATCATAAGACAGAAAATTTGTCCTGTGCTAAGATTTAAAAGCGAAGTGTTTGTGTAAATTGCAGCGTCTTTTGTTGCAGAAATTCTGTAGCCAATGTCTGCGTCAGGCTCGCGAAAATATTCTATAAAAAATCTTACAAATCCGTAGCCTATTGTGTAGCAGGCTGTAAGGAATCCATCGAACGGTTTTTTCTTTCTCAGGCACCAGATAAGAATAAAAAGAAAAAGTCCTTCAAAAAGAGCTTCGTAAAGCTGACTTGGATGCCGCGGAAGATTTACAAGCCTTGCGCCATCAAGAGATATTCCTATCGAAGAAGAGAATTCCTTTACCCAGTCAAGGCTTGAAGAAAAAGTTTCTGCGCGTGGAAAGACAATTCCCCAAGGAGCTTTTGTTATTCTGCCGTAAAGCTCTCCGTTCATAAAGTTTCCGATTCGCCCGAAAGTGTAGCCAAGCGGAATTGCAACTGCCATTGCGTCAATCCATTTGAGCGCAGGCTTTTTGTGTTTTTTGCACCAGATTAGCATTCCTATAAGTCCGCCAAGAAATCCGCCGTGGTAGGACATTCCGGCAAGTCCTGTAAATCTTTTTGTAACTGTGTCAAACGGCCAGAAAATCAGCCAAGGCTTTTTCCAGTAAAGCCCCGAAGTGTCGTATACGAGCGTTGAAAAAATCCGCGCACCCGCTAAAAGAAAAATAATTCCGAATGCAATAAAGCTAAAAATGTCGTCTTCTGTGTTTTTTGAATCCGGCGTGTCCAATGCGCCTTCATGCTGAATTTTCCGCAGAATATAAAAAGCCGTTCCAAATGCGATTATGTACATAAGACCGTACCACCGCACAAGTCCCAAAAGCGGAACTCCAGGAAAAAGCTCCGGGTGAATCCAAGACGGATATTTTATATATAAAAGAGAATTTAACATTTTATTTTACACCTTGAATCCTTTTGTCGCTGCTTCCAGAAGTTTTTTCTTTAATAGATTGTTTTCGTTTTTTAGTCTTGTAAGCTCGTACTGCTGCTGCTTTAAAGTTTCCGCAAGTTCCCCGGCAGTAAGCGCGCCAGTTCCTGCAAGCTCTTCTATGTAAGCCATTTTCTGCCCAAAGTCATCGTTGGCTTCTTCTGTGGCAATTTCAAATGAAGTGTCCGAAGCCTGGGTTATGTCATAATTGTCGTCGAATTTTAAAGTTTCAGACTGAATTATTTTTTCTGCGATTCTGTAGATTGCCTGACCTATAATTGACTGCGGCTTGTAGACAATGACAGGCAGCCTTGAAGAAAGAGCCTTGTCCTGCAAAGTGTCGCGGTAGATTACGCCAAGATGGTCCAAGTCCAAATCCAGATATTGCTGGCATGAACGGCGAATTCTTTGCGCCCTATCTGCGTCTTTTGGATCGTCTATCATATTAAGCACGAGCCGCGGATGAAATTCATTTATGCGTTTTTTGAACAATGCAGTTCCTTCCGGGTCTTCTTTTTCAAGGATTTCAACAAGCTTAGGAATATAAAGCCGCTGGAGAGAAAGGGAATCTTTTTTTAGAGACTCAAGATATTTGTAGCCCGCGCTTCCTTTCTTGAAAGTATTGTACATCATGCGGAACATTACATTCTTAAGGAAAAGATAACCGTTCAGCGTGGCGGTAACGGTCGGAGCTGTAACAACAATTCCTTGTGGAGAAAGAAGAAACATATCAAGAATTGTAAGATGAGTTCCCGCTCCCAAGTCCAGAATCAGATAATCGAATTTAGATTCCTGTTTATTGAAGCTTTTTATAAGCTCGTTTTTCTGGCTGACTTTAAGGGACGTAAGCCCAGGAATTTCAGAGTCGCCTGCAATAAAACTTACATTGTCATAGTCTGTCGGGCAAATTATGTCTTCAAACTTGCTTTCGCCTGTAAGAAACGTGCCGACTCCTGCTTTTGGATTAGGATGGCCTATTACAAGGTGAAGGTTTGAAGCTCCCAAATCCAAATCAATGAGAAGAACTTTTTTGCCTGCCTGACCTAAGGCAATTGCAAGGTTTGCGCTTAAAAGGCTTTTTCCAACGCCGCCTTTGCCGCTTGCTACTGGAATAATCTGCATAATGCTATTGTATCATAGAATACTTTGATTTTAAAGACAGAGTTTTAAAATAGATATGGTAAATCTTGTTGCGCAGAATGTATATTGTTTTCTTGCATAACTTTTTTAGAAATGCTATTTTTTTATTGGAGGAACATAATGAAAAAAAATATTTTTTTTGTCTGCCTGATTTTTAGTTTTGTTTGTTTTGCTAAGGCTCCTTATTTTAACCTTGATGACCTTGATGCTGAAAATGTGTTTGTTCTTGATGCCAATTCTATAGATGGAAAAGCAAGAGAAGATGTAAGGCTCATAAACGAAACAGAAGAGCAAATTGGCTTTGAAGTTTATTATTATGATAACAAAAATGCCTCATGGCAGTTTTATGGAAGCACATACTTAAAAAATTTTTATGATTCAGAAGATGTTGACTCCCATAAGGAATACCGTATTTCTCAAATTCAGTATTTTGCAGTAGTTCCTACAAATAACAAGGCTTACAACTATCGTGCGCAGAAAATTGAGAATTACCTTTGCATTTTTGTAATGCCAGATTCCGAATTTGATTTTAAAAAGGAACTTGAAACCGCCTTTATAATTGATTCAAACAATATAAAAGATAAGTTTTATGACGAAATAGAGTTTGTAAACCTTACTGACGACTATGGAATTTCTTTTGCGGTTTATGCTTCTGATAATAAGGATAAAGACTGGAAAAGAGCCGGCGGTGTTACTCTGCAAGAGTATAATGATTCAGAAGACTTGGATTCTCCCATTGAAAAAACACTTCACAGTTTTAGGTATTTTGCAATCGTTTCAAAAAATGGAAAAAAATATAATTTTGAAGCAAGAAAACAAAAAGGCGACCTTGTTATATTTGTAAGAAATTAGTGTATCTTTATTTGTGAAATTTTAAAAAACTTGACAGATATTTATGGTATTGTGGTATGTAAATATGGTTTATGAGCGGGGCATGATAGAACCCGCATTATTTCTGCTAGAAAAGCGATAAAGGAAGAGACAGGTATTTCTCTACCAGAATCTTATAAACCTGTATCTTTTGCAGTGCGCAAAAGAAAAAAACGTCCTGTGTTCGAATAGTCTTAAAGAATGTTATTGCACGGCGAAAATGAAAAATATAGATTCCTCTTATAATGCAGTTGCAGGTTCTTTTTCTTCTGCAAAAGGAGAATTAAGGCTTTTGAATGTAAGTGCTGGGCGCGGCGGAAAATCTTATCTTGCTTGGCAAAAAGTTCCTGACAGGCTTCAAGAATTCTGCGGCTGGCTCAATGAAGAACTTGAAAAAACTGATTCAGATGACATTGAAAACGCATATAAATTAAGTTTTGAATCTCATTTTAAGCTTGCTTCAATTCATCCTTGGGCTGACGGAAACGGAAGAATGGACCGTTTGCTGATGAATATGGTTAAATATGAAAAAAATCTTGTTCCATCGATTGTAAAAAAAGAAAGACGTGCTGAATATATAAAGGTAATTTCCGCAAGCCTCATTGACTTTATGTTTAATCATCATATTCAAAATCTAAAGCAGCAAATTGAAGAATACAAAAGAAGTTTATGAAATATATAACGCTTTCGTTTGATGACGGACCTAATGCAAATGTTATGTCAGACATGCTCGATGTTCTTGAATTTAATAGGATTCCGGCGTCATTTTTTTTAGTCGGAAACAAAATCAATGAAGACTCTGCAAAAGTTGTAAGGCGCGCATTTAAAATGGGATGCGACATTCAAAATCATTCATTTACGCATTCCGATATGTCAAAAATGAGCATTGCCATGATTCAGGACGAATATGAAAAAACTGAATCTCTTATAGAAAAGTGCATCGGCAAAAGAAGCGAATTTTTCCGTCCGCCTTATATCAGAGTAAGCGGCAATATGCACAAGGCTATAAAAGTTCCTTTTGTTGGCGGAAAAGGCTGCGAGGACTGGCTTCCTGAAATTACTGCCAAACAAAGAGCTGAGCGTATTTTAAAATCTGCGGAAGATGGACAGATCGTACTTCTTCACGTAATGGAAGAAAATTATGCGACAGTTCAGGCTGTAAAGTCTGTTATTCCAGTTTTAAAATCTCGCGGCTATGAATTTGTAAACCTGCCAGAACTTTTTAGGATAAAGAATATAAATCCTTGTATTCCATCACATATTTGGACAACAGTAGAATAGATTTTGCTTTATTTTTCCACACTGATTAGAAAAAACTAACGATTTTTTGTATTTATTGCGATTTCAACAAAAAAATCAATAAATTTTTGTCAAAAAGTTGTTTTTTGAAATTTATTCAGTATAATTTAATCTAGATTCTTTAAAAATTAAAATGGGATTGTCGTATCAACTACGACAATGACAGAGAGATGAAAGTTGTCATTTTCGGGCTTGACCCGGAAATATAAAATTTGGAGGTCTTTTATGAAGAAATTTATTGTTCCGGCTTTATTTGCGTTTTTATTTGTGGCTGCGTCCTGCATGAACATGAGCGGCGGCTCTGAAAAAGGCGGCTCAATCCGTGTTGCCTTGCCGGGCGGACGCTATGTTTACAGCAAGGAAAATGCCGACAAGTTTATTGTACGTGTAATCGGCGAAACTGAGACTAAAGAGAAAGAAGCGATGTTGGGGGGGGTAATAGAGTTTACAGAACTTGAACCCGGCGAATATACAGTTGTGGCAGAGGCGCGCGATTCCAAGAATAATGATGAGCTTATTGCGTCTGGAAGCAAAGATATAAAAGTTGTGGCAGGAGAAACCACGGAATGCTCTTTTAGCCTCATAATTTCAAACTGCTTTGTCGCCGAGGACGGAAGCCTTGTCATAAACAAAACTAAGTTTGAAAAGACAGCCCTTGCAACGGTAATTGACACCGCCACGACAATCACAGGAAGCGGAAGCGAAGGTGTTTTTATTGACGGCCGCACAGTAACTTTAAGCCCTTACAGCATAGGCAAGTACGAAGTGACGCAGGAGCTTTTTGAAGCCGTAATGGGAGAAAATCCAAGTAGCCATGTAACATCGGATCTTGTCGAAGGTGAAACTCAAGAGTTGCGCCCTGTTGAAAAAATAAGCTGGTATCATGCAATTGTATTCTGCAATAAACTTTCTGCATTAATGGGGCTTGAGTCTTGTTATACTGCAACCACAAATCAGAATGACGGGTATATTGATATTGAAAATCTTGAGTATGATAGTATCATAAATGAATTTGACGATTCATACACTGGAACACTAACTTGTGATTTGACTAAAAACGGCTACCGTCTGCCTACAGAAGCAGAGTGGGAATTTGCTGCCCGAGGTGGAAATCAAAGTTTGGCAGACTGGAATTATAGGATTCCAGGTTATAGTGGTTCTGATACAGATTATGACTTAATGAAAGGTTATTCATGGTATGGCAGTAATGCTGGAACACCGCCAACTCATGAAGTTGGTTTGTTGAAACCCAATAGACTTGGACTTTATGATATGAGTGGAAATGTTTATGAGTTATGCGGAGATTATAAAAGTGATTCCTTGACATCTGGAACAGATCCTCTGAATGAAGGCGTACAAACGAATCGAATTCGTCGTGGTGGTTCTGTAAATAATGGTGTAACTTATGATATTCTGGTCTTTTATAGAGAAAGTTCTATGTCATTGACTGCTTCTACAAGTTATACAGGTTTCCGTCTTGCCCGCAGTGGCTTTCCTCGTGCAAAATAAGATAAAATAAAAACACGCCGTGTTTTCCTTGAATTCTCGCCGAGTTTTTTCAATAATTACTAAACCAAAAAGGAGAGAGATGCGCCATGCTTGAGCTTAATTCTTGTATTTCATTAAACGATAAAGATTATAGGCTTGAAAAACTTTTGGGAAAAGGCAAGGGCGGATATTCGTATCTTGCTTCTTGCGGCGGAAAGTTTTTTGTTCTTAAGCAGATTCACCACGAGCCGTGCAGCTACTATCAGTTTGGCAACAAGATAATGGCGGAACTTAACGATTATGAGCGGCTGAAAAATGCGGGCATAAGAATTCCGCTTATGATTGCGCATGATGTTCAGAATGAGCGTATTTTAAAGGAATATATTGATGGTCCTACAATCGAGCAGCTTGCCAAGGAAAAACTTGTAAAGCCCGAATATATTGCTCAAGTGGAAGAAATGTGCCGCAAACTTTATCAGCTTCACCTTAATATCGACTATTATCCTACAAATTTTATTGTACAGAACGGACTTTTGTATTACATTGACTATGAATGCAATGAATATTCCGATGAATGGAATTTTGAAAACTGGGGCAAAAAGTACTGGAGATAGCCAGTTTGCTTGCGGAAAATTAAAAGCGAGGTCTTATGAGCGCGACAATTGATACTGCCGTAGAAAAAATACTTGAGTCTTATCAAAAATACGGAGGAATCAACCTTGATGAAGCCATGAAGTTTCCGAACAGGGAAAACGTTATAACTGTTTTAAAGGATATTCAGTGCTTGATTTTTCCGGGCTACAGGGTCGCAGAGGAAATTGATTCGCTTACATTGAGATTTGTTACAGGCGAGCGCGTGAACCGCATAGTTTCAATGCTCACCCGCGAAATTAAAAAAGCCCTTTCTTTTGTTGTCCAGAACGATAAGGTGGAGCTTTCACACTGCTTTAATCTTGCCGAAAAGGCTTCTCTTGCGCTTATTGAGGAAATTCCAGAAATCCGCAGAAAAATCGGGCTTGATGTTCAGGCTGCCAATGCTGGAGATCCGGCTGCAAAGTCCAGCGAGGAAGTAATAGTTTCGTATCCATGCCTTGAAGCTATTTCCGTTTATAGGATTGCGCATTTCCTTTTTGAAAGCGGAGTTCCTGTTATTCCGCGCATAATGAGCGAGTACGCACACAGCCACACTGGAATCGATATAAATCCGGGTGCAAAAATCGGCGAAAGCTTTTTTATTGATCACGGAACTGGTGTTGTAATCGGCGAAAGTTGCATCATCGGCGACAATGTGAAAATTTATCAAGGCGTTACTTTGGGCGCTTTGAGTGTAAAAAAAGAGCTTATGAACAAAAAGCGTCACCCAACAATAGAAGATAATGTTACGATTTATGCCAACGCTACGATTCTGGGCGGAAACACCGTCATCGGGGAAGGCTGTGTCATAGGCGGAAACACCTGGATTACAAAGCCCGTTCCGCCGCACACAACCTTTACGCAGGAATGCCGCTCGTAAAATTGTTGCTCCGAAAAATCTTATTTGAATTTCAACAAATTCGAGAATCTCTTATTGACATATTTTTTCTATTAAGTTATATTTCCAAAACATACCATTTTTCAAGGGAATATTATCCCTATGCTCTTGTAGCTCAGTCGGTAGAGCACATCGTTGGTAACGATGAGGTCAGCGGTCCGATTCCGCTCGGGAGCTATAAGATTAGAAAAACAGAGGAGCAAATATTATGGCAAGCAAGAAAAAGTCAGCCGTAGAAATCATTGCATTGCAGTGCACAGAATGCAAACGCAGAAATTACACAACATACAAAAACCGCAAGAATATCACTGGCAAACTTGAAAAGAACAAGTACTGCCCGTTCTGCCGCAAGGAAATCCTTCATAAGGAAACAAAAGCTAAATAAAATATATGCCTTCTTATAGGGAGGCTGAATATATTTTAGGTCAGTAGCTCAGTTGGTAGAGTCCCGGTCTCCAAAACCGGTTGTCGCGGGTTCGAGTCCTGCCTGGCCTGTTAATTTACAAAAGACGAGGATGAAAATGAAAAAGATTTTTCAGTTTTTTAAAGAATGTGCCGGAGAGCTTAGAAAAGTAACTTGGCCTACACGCAGCGACGTTCTTTCTTCTACAAAGGTTGTTTTCATCTCTACAATTATTGTCGCATTGATTCTTGGCTTTCTTGACTGGTTGTTTACAGAAGGCCTACGCCTCGTATTCTAGGGGAATCAAATGGCAAGAAGCTGGTATATTCTTCAGACTTATTCGGGATACGAACAAAAAATTCAAAGAACATTGGCAACCATGCTCACTGAGCAGAAACTTGATTCGAATATTGTTTTTCAAGTAAAAGTTCCAATGGAAGAAGTTGTTGAAATTTCAAATGGAAAAAAACACGTCCGCAACAATTTGATTCTTCCTGGCTACATTATGATTGAAATGGATCTTCCGCAGATTGGCTGGAAGAATACCTGCTCTTTAATCCGTCGTGTTCAGGGTGTAACTGGTTTTGTTGGCGTTAAGCCTTCTGAAAAGCCACGCCCAATTTCCACAGATGAAGCAAAAAACATCTTGCAGATGGCTGGCGAGCTTAAAGGTGAAAAGCAGGTTCGCATTAAGCAGAATTTTGAAGTTGGCGAGACTGTAAAAATCACAGAAGGTCCTTTTGCGACTTTCAGCGGTGCTATCGAAGATATAAATACAGAAAAGAACAAGCTCCGTGTTAATGTTCAGATTTTCGGAAGAGCAACTCCTGTAGAAGTTGATGTTCTTCAAGTTGAAAAAATATAGGTTGTTTTTGCAGTTTAATTTTTATGCCGGTTTTAATTATTATTTTTAAAGCTGGCTCTGATGTTTGATAGAATTTTGCATTCGCAATGAATGCTTTTTTCTTAATTTGGGAGAAGTGCAAGTCCGTTGGACATAGGCATTTCGCTAGGGTTCAGAAAATCTGATACCCACCACCAATGTAAGGAGATACATTATGGCCACAAAAAAGGTTACAGCTGTCATTAAACTTCAGTGCCCTGCCGGCGCTGCTACACCAGCTCCACCTATTGGACCGGCTCTTGGACCTCATGGAGTTTCTGCGCCTAAGTTCGTTCAGGAATTCAATGACCGTACAAAGAGCATGGAGAAGGGACTTATTATCCCTGTAGTCATCACTGTCTATCAGGACAAATCTTACACATTTATTCTCAAGACTCCTCCTGCAGCTGTTCTTATTAAAAAGGCTGTTGGAATCCAGAAAGGTTCTGGAAATCCGCTTCGCAACAAAGTTGGAAAACTTTCAAAAGCGTCCCTTGAAGAAATTGCAAAACAGAAACTTCCTGATCTTAACGCAAACGACATTGAGGCTGCTAAGAAAATCATCGCTGGTACTGCTCGCAGTATGGGCGTAGAAGTGGAGGCTGAATAATGAAGCACGGAAAGAAATACCGCGAATCATTGAAGAAGTATGATCCGGCAAAGGCTTATGGAATTTCAGAAGCTTGCCAGCTTGTAAAAGATCTTCACTATGTAAAGTTCGATGAGACAGTTGAGCTTTCAGTTTCCCTTAAGCTGGAAAAAAACCAGACTGTACGTGATACTCTTGTATTCCCGCATCAGTTTACTGCTGAAAAGCGCGTTCTTGTTTTCTGTAAAGATGACCGTGTAAAAGAAGCTCTTGATGCAGGTGCAACTTACGCAGGTACAGAGTACATTGAAAAAGTAAAGGGCGGATGGCTTGATTTTGATGTTGCAGTTGCTACTCCAGACATGATGAAAGACGTTGGTCGTCTTGGTATGGTTTTGGGACGCAAAGGTCTTATGCCAAACCCTAAGACAGGAACTGTAACACCAAACATTGCGCAGGCTGTTGCTGAGCTCAAAAAGGGACGCACAGAATTCCGCGCAGACAAGACAGGTGTTGTTCATATTCCTGTTGGAAAAGTTTCCATGGATTCAAAGGACACTGCTGAAAACGTAAAAGTTTTCCTCACAGAACTTGAGCGCAAAAAGCCGGCTGATGCAAAAGTAGGATTTGTACGCTCTGTTTCAATCAGCTCTTCAATGGGACCTGGTGTTTGGATTGACTTTAAGGAGGCAGAATAATGGCTATTTTGGCAAAAAAGATTCAGCCTAGCAAAGCACAGGCTATTGAAGAAGCAAAGAAAGTTCTTAGTGAATATAAAGATTTTATCTTTGTTGAATACAGAGGACTTACTGTTGAGCAGATTTCAAAGCTCCGCCATTCTTTGCGTGAAAAGAATTCACAGTTCAAGGTTATCAAGAATAACTTTGCGCGTGTAGCTTTTGACGAAATGAAGAATGATGCAGTTGCTCAGTATCTTTCTGGACCAACGGCCATTGCCATGATTAAGGAAGAGGCTAACGAGTCTGCAAAAGTTTTGTTTGACTTTGCGAAAGAAACTCCAGCTCTCGTTGTAAAAGGCGCTTGGGTAGAAGACGAGCTTTATGATGCTGCAAAAATCGAGGCGTTTGCAAAACTCCCTGGAAAGAAACAGCTCATCGCAATGCTTATGTCTGCAATCAATGGACCTGCAAGAAAACTTGCTGGAACATTGCAAGCATATGTTGAAAAACTGGAAAAAGAAGGTCCGGCTTCTGCAGCTCCAAAGGCGGAAGAGGCAGCTCCTGCGGCAGAGGCTCCAGCAGCCGAAGCAGCTCCAGCTCCAGCAGCTGAGTAAATTCAGTAGGACAAACGCTTTTTTGCAATGTCCAGAGCGGAATTTTTCCCTGCGGTCAGGCTTCATAGCTGTCGACTGTCCGCAGACAAACCGATGCAGGGTTTAGAAACAGTTTGTTTTTATCTGCACGGAAATTACTAATCATATTTGATTACGGAGAAGACAATATGGCAGCTCTTACAAATGATGAAATTCTTGAAGCAATTGCAAACATGACAGTTCAGCAGGCAGCTGATCTCGTAAAGGCAATGGAAGAAAAATTCGGTGTTTCTGCGGCAGCACCTGTAGCAGTAGCAGCAGGTCCAGCAGCGGCCGCTGAAGAAGAGCAGACAGAATTTACTGTTACTCTTGAATCTATTGATCCAGCAAAGAAAATGGATGTTATTAAGGCTGTTAAGGCTGCAACAGGTCTTGGTCTTAAGGAAGCAATGGCAATCGTTACTGGTGCTCCACAGGTTGTAAAAGAGGGAGTATCTAAGGCTGATGCTGACAAGCTCATCGCTGACATCACTGCTGCTGGTGGAAAAGTTAGCAAGAAATAATCTGGCAGATGCTTGATTGTTTTTCTTCAAGACATTTATAAAACTTGAACTCTAGCTTCAGGGAAAGATTTTTCTTTTCCTGAGGCTTTTGTTGTCAAAAGAGCCTGCAGATTGGCTTGAAAATAAAAATAAATCTGCCGGGACAGAGATTTCCGATAGGGCGCTTTTTCTCGTGCTGAGCAAAGTCTTTGCTTGTAGCGGTCTGGGCGTACCAGTTCATAACCCCTAAAGAGGTATTTGATGTTTGCAAAGAGCAAGAAAATTGTTCGCCAGTACATAGGAAAAGACATCCAGGATTTCATGGAACTTCCTAATCTTATCGACATTCAGCTTTCTTCCTACGAAGAATTCATCCAAAAAGGCAGAATTGAAAAAGGCGAGCCGCTTTTAAACCAAGGGCTTCAGGAAGTTTTTACTTCAACTTTCCCTATTGAAAGCCCGGCCGGTGATATGTCGCTTGAGTATGAATTTTATGAGCTTGACTATGACGGAATGAAATTCACCGAGCAGGAATGCAAGAAAAAGGGTGTTTCTTACGCAGTTCCTTTAAAGGCTCGCATCAATCTTAATTTTAAAGAAACTGGAGCTATTCTCCAAAAAGATATTTACATGGGCGATGTTCCTCTTATGACAGACAGGGGAACTTTTGTTATCAATGGCGCAGAACGCGTTGTTGTAAGCCAGATTCACCGTTCGCCTGGAGTTATTTTTCAGCGCGATAAGGGCGTTTTGTCTAGCCGCATAATTCCTTACCGCGGTTCTTGGCTAGAATTTGAAATTGACCAAAAAAAAGAGCTTATTTACGCAAAAATCGACCGCAAGAAAAAAATCTTGGGAACAATTTTCCTCCGTGCGCTTGGATATTCAACACGTGAAGAAATTATAAACTGCTTCTATGTTACAGAAGATGTAAAAATTCCTTCAGATTTAGAAAAACGCGATGAGCTTGCAGGAAGAGTTCTTGGAAAACCTGTAATCATAAAAGATGAAGAAACCGGTGAAGAAAAAAAGTTGTTCCGCGCAGGAGACAAGCTTCATCCGCATGATATTGACGATCTTGTTGCAAACGGAATCAAGGAAATCAATGTAATAAAGTTCAACATGAAAAAACGCCCTGACGACAAAGAGGAAAAAAATCCTTCTTTGGACAGCGAAATGATTGTGAACTGCTTTGAGCGTGAAGAAATTGTGTTCTCTAAGGAAGGTTCTTCTACAGCGGATGAGCCTACAAAGGAAGAGTGTCTTTCGAAGGTTTACGCTGTCTTGATGCCGGGCGAGCCGATTACTGTTGAGGCTGCAGAACGTGACCTTACAACTATGTTCTTTAGTGTCCGCCGCTACGACTTGGGACGTGTTGGACGCTACAAGCTTAATAAAAAATTTGACTATAAAGAGCCGGTTGAAGATGTAACTCTTACAAAAGAAGACATCATCAACACAATGAAGCATCTTATAGAAGTTTACATTGGAGACGAGCCTCTCGATGATATTGACCACTTGGGCCGCCGCCGTGTTCGTTCTGTTGGCGAACTTCTTACAAATCAGTTCAAGACAGCTTTTGCACGCATGGAGCGCATTGCAAAGGACCGCATGAACTTAAAGGAAACAGAAACTCTTAAGCCGGGTGACTTGATTTCTATAAAGCCGATTATTTCTTCTATCCGTGAATTCTTTGGTTCAAGCCAGCTTTCGCAGTTCATGGATCAGTGTAATCCGCTTGCAGAACTTACTCACAAACGCCGTCTTAACGCATTAGGACCGGGAGGTCTTTCACGTGACAGGGCAGGTTTTGAAGTCCGCGATGTTCACTATACCCACTATGGACGAATGTGTCCTATTGAAACTCCTGAAGGTCCGAACATCGGTCTTATTGTTTCCCTTGCGATTTTTACCCGCGTAAATGAATACGGCTTCCTTGAAGAGCCTTACCGCAAAGTTGTAAACGGAAAAGCGACAAATGAAGTTGAATATATTGATCCAATGGATGAAGATAAATATTACATTGGACAGGTTACAGAAGGGATGAAGGCTGACGGCTCGTTCCCTACGGACTTGGTTTCTTGCCGCCACCGTGGAGACTACACAAGCCGTTCTCCAAAAGATATTCAGTATATGGATGTTTCACCGCGTCAGGTAATTTCTGTTTCTGCTTCACTTGTTCCGTTCCTTGAGCATGACGATGCTAACCGCGCGTTGATGGGTTGTAACATGCAGCGTCAGGCTGTTCCGCTTTTGTTCCCGGAGCCTCCTCATGTTGGTACTGGCATGGAGCAGAAAACTGCTTACGATTCTGGAGTTCTTACAAAAGCCCGCCGTGCAGGAACTGTAAAATGGGTTGAAAGCGATCTTATTAAAATCAAGCCGGATGGAGTCAAAGGCGATGTATTTGATGAATATCCGTTGCTTAAATATCAGAAAACAAACAGCGACACTGTAAACCATCAGCGTCCTACAGTTCAAGTTGGCGAGCACGTTGAAGCCGGCGGAGTCATTGCAGATGGTCCTGCTACATTCAATGGCGAGCTTGCATTGGGACGCAATATTCTTGTTGGATTTGTTCCGTGGAATGGATACAACTACGAGGATGCTGTTCTTATCAGCCAGCGTGTTGTAAAAGAGGATATGTATACTTCTGTTCATATTCACGAGTTTCAGACTGAAATCCGCGAGACAAAGCTTGGACCAGAGCGCATTACACGTGATATTCCAAACACTTCAGAAAAAATTCTTGATAATCTTGACTCTGAAGGAATTGTACGCATCGGCGCAAAAGTCCGCTCCGGAGACATTCTTGTTGGAAAAGTTACTCCAAAGAACGAAACCGAAACTACACCGGAATTCAAGCTTTTGAATTCTATTTTCGGTGAAAAGGCAAAAGAAGTACGTGATTCTTCACTTAAGCTTCCTCATGGAGTTCAGGGCGTTGTAATTGACATTCAGCGTCTTAAGAGAAGCGAGGGCGATGAGCTTCAGCCTGGCGTAGATGAGCAGGTAAAAGTTATTATCGCAGACAAACGTAAGCTTGTTGTTGGTGATAAGATGGCTGGACGCCACGGAAACAAAGGTGTTGTTGCCCGCATTCTTCCTGTTGAAGATATGCCATATCTTGAGGATGGAACTCCACTCGATGTTTGCTTGAATCCTCTTGGTGTTCCTTCGCGCATGAATATTGGACAGATTATGGAATCTGAGCTTGGAAGAGCCGGTCTTGTTTTGAATGAATGGTACAATTCGCCTGCATTCCAGACACCTAGCCAGGAGCAGATTGCGGAAAAACTTGTTCAGGCTGGACTTTCACCGGACTGCAAGCAGATTGTGCACGACGGATTTACAGGCGAGCCTTTCCTAAACCCAATTTTCGTTGGTGTTATATACTTTATGAAACTTCACCATTTGGTTGACGACAAGATGCATGCTCGTTCAACAGGTCCATATTCTCTTGTTACTCAGCAGCCGTTGGGAGGAAAAGCCCAGTTCGGTGGTCAGCGTCTTGGAGAAATGGAAGTTTGGGCGCTTGAGGCTTATGGCGCTGCAAATACATTGCAGGAAATGATGACAATCAAATCTGATGACATGAACGGACGTTCTAAAGTTTACGAGTCGATTGTCAAGGGTGAGCCAACAGCTCCAATCGGAGTACCGGAATCATTCAATGTTTTGGTTCAGGAGCTTCGCGGTCTTGCGTTGGACTTTACTATTTATGATGACAAAGGCAAGCAGATTGCCCTTACTGAACGTGATCAGGAGCTTATTGATAAAGTAGGCGCTGGTTTTGACAAGGAGAACGAAAATGCGTGACATTCAGGATTTCACAAGCCTTAAAATTAAACTTGCTTCCCCGGAAAATATCCGTTCATGGTCTTACGGTGAAGTAAAAAAGCCGGAAACTATAAATTACCGAACTCTTCGTCCGGAGAGGGACGGACTTTTCTGCGAGCGCATCTTTGGTACAACAAAAGAATGGGAATGCTACTGCGGAAAATTCAAGTCAATCCGCTATAAAGGTGTTGTCTGTGACCGCTGTGGAGTTGAAGTTACACACTTTAAAGTCCGCCGTGAGCGCACTGGACACATTGATTTGGCGGCTCCTGTCAGCCATATTTGGTATTATCATTCGGTTCCTAGCCGCATGGGACTTTTGCTTGATTTGCAGGTGGCTGCTCTCCGCTCAATTCTTTACTATGAAAAATACATTGTAATTGAGCCGGGCGACACAGATTTAAAGAAAAATCAGCTTTTGACAGAAGATGAATATCTTGAAGCGCAGGAACGCTATGGCGGCGCATTTACAGCGGGAATGGGAGCAGAGGCAATTAAGACTTTGCTTGAAAACCTTGACCTTGATGCTCTTGCTGCTGAGCTTCGTGCAAAAATGATTGAAAAAGGTCCAAAGAGCGACAAGCGTCTTTTGAAGAGAATTGAAATTGTGGAAAATTTCCGCACTTCAGAAAACAAGGCTTCTTGGATGATTCTGGATGTTATTCCAGTTATTCCGCCGGATTTGCGCCCTATGGTTCAACTTGACGGAGGACGCTTTGCAACTTCCGACTTGAACGACCTTTACCGCCGCGTAATTAACCGCAACAACCGTTTAAAGAAGCTTCAGTCTTTGTCTGCGCCTGATATTATTATTCGCAACGAAAAACGTATGCTTCAGGAAGCAGTTGACTCATTGTTTGATAACTCTAAGCGCAAACAGCGTGTTTTAAAAGGTGCCGCGAACCGCCCGCTTAAATCAATCAGCGATATGCTTAAAGGAAAGCAGGGACGTTTCCGTCAGAATTTGCTTGGAAAACGCGTTGACTATTCTGGACGTTCTGTAATTGTTGTTGGACCTGAACTTAAGCTTTGGCAGTGCGGTCTTCCTGAAAAAATGGCGTTGGAACTCTTCAAGCCGTTTATAATGAAGAAACTTGTTGACAAGGGTGTTGTCTTCAATATCAAAAAGGCTCGCTCACTTGTAGAAAGCGAATCCACAGAAGTTTTTGCAATCCTTGATGAAGTTGTCCGCGAGCATCCTGTAATGCTTAACCGCGCTCCTACTTTGCACCGCTTGGGAATTCAGGCATTTGAGCCGGTTCTTGTTCCAGGAAAGGCATTGAAGCTTCATCCTTTGGCTTGTAAAGCATTTAACGCCGACTTCGATGGCGACCAGATGGCAATCCACGTGCCTCTTACTCAGGCAGCTCAAATGGAATGCTGGACACTTATGCTTTCTGCACGCAACCTTCTTGACCCGGCAAACGGAAACACAATTGTAGCTCCTTCTCAGGACATGGTTTTGGGAATTTACTACATGACTTCTATAAAGCCGAATGCAAAAGGTACAGGAAAATTCTTCTCTAGCGCGGATGAAGTTCGTCTTGCGGCTTCTAGCGGAGCAATTGAATGGCAGGCAGAAATCAAGGTTCACAAGAATATTCTCAACAAGTGCGTAAACAACGACAAAGAGCCAGACAGCAAGTACATTCTTACATCTGCCGGACGCATGGCTTTCAATGAGTCAATGCCGGACGAAGTTGACTTCTACAACGAGCAGCTTGGCGACAAAAAGCTCAAGAAAATGATTGAAAGTGTTTACCACAATGAGCAGACAAGCGACAAACGCATAAAGGGCCTTATTGAAGAAAAATATCAGTTTGAAACTTTTGATGCGGAAACATTGGACAAAGTTATTGAAGATGCTTCCCTTAGAAAGCAGATTGACAAAATCTACAATAGAGAAACTCCGCTTGAAGAGTACAAACTCAGAAAAATCCTTCCGAGCCTCTATGCAATTGACCGTGGCTGGCTTACAATCCAGATGCTTGATGCAATCAAAGCCTGTGGATACAAAAACGCTACATTCTACGGCGCAACTCTTTCAATGGACGATATTCTTGTTCCAGAAGAAAAAGAAGCTATGGTTGCAGAAGCAAACAAGGAAGTTGAAAAAATTGTAGGCCAGTGGAACAGCGGTGCTATTACAGCTGATGAACGCTACAATAAGTCTGTTACAGTTTGGGAAAACACAAACGAAAAGCTTACAAACCTTATGATGGATAACCTTGCAAAGCACAAGGACGGATTTAATACTATCTATATGATGGCTACATCCGGCGCTCGTGGTTCCAAAAAGCAGATTTCCCAGCTGGCGGCAATGCGTGGACTTATGCAGAAGCCTAACGGAGACATCATTGAGCTTCCAATCCGCGCGAACTTTAAGGAAGGACTTTCAGTTATTGAGTTCTTTATTTCAACAAACGGTGCGCGCAAAGGTTTGTCTGATACAGCTTTGAAGACTGCTGATGCTGGTTACATGACACGCCGTCTTGTAGATGTTGCTCAGGATGTTGTTGTAAATGAAGAAGACTGCGGAACAATCAACGGAATTGACTACGCTGCAATCAAGGACGGAGATACTGTTACAGTTCCTTTGGCAAAACGCATTGCGGGACATTATACAATCGAACGGGTAATCGACCCTGTTTCTGGTGAGCTTCTTTGTGATGTAAACCAATATATAGATGAAACCCTTGCTGAAAAAATCGACAAGGCTGGAGTTGAAAAAGTTAAGCTGCGCACAGTTCTTACTTGCGAAAGCAAACACGGAATTTGTGTAAAATGCTACGGAAAAGACCTTGCCCGCAACAAGATTGTTGAAATCGGTGAAGCAGTTGGAACTATTGCGGCCCAGTCAATTGGTCAGCCTGGTACACAGCTTACACTTCGTACATTCCATACTGGTGGTGCTGCGGAAGGTGGACAGAAAGACAACCACATCGCAATGAAATACGATGTTTACATCAAAAGCCTTGAGGGAACCCATGTTGTTGCAAAAAATGGAAACTGGCTCTTTACACGCCGTGGCTCAATGATTGTTACAAAGCTGTTCAAGTCTTATGCTTTTGATTCTTCTGATGAAGTTCTTGTTGAAGACGGCGCTTATGTCCGCAAGGATAATCCGGTTTTGAAGCACAAAGGACAGGAAGTTCTTGCTTCTGACGGCGGCCGCATTATCATAAGAGATAATGTAATTTACCTTACAAGCAATGACCAGAAAGTTGAAATTTCCAACGGTTCGACTGTATATGCAAAATTCACAGAAGCTTCGTGCATTGCAAAGGCTGGCGAGCCTGTGGGTGAATTCGATCCTTATAGCGAGCCGATTATTGCGGAAGTTTCCGGCTACATTCATTATGAAGATATTATTGACGGCGTAACTCTTGAAACAAAAACTGATATTCAGACTGGAGCTGTTGAACGCCGCATTTCAGATCTTCACCTTGATGTAAAGCAGCCTCGTATTATTATTACGGATGAAGACGGAAACGAGCTTGGAAGCTACCATATGCCTGTTGGCGCTATTTTGAGCAACGACATCAAGGACAAGGGAAAGGTCGAAGCTGGAACAACTCTTGCAAAAATGGCAAAAGATGCTGCAAAGGCGAACGATATTACTCTTGGTCTTCCGCGTGTTTCCGAGCTTTTTGAAGCGCGCAAGCCAAAGAATCCTGCTGTAATAGCAAAGATTACTGGAACTGTGAAATTCGATAAGATTGTAAAAGGAAAAAGAACTGTTATCGTTGTTGACGAGTACGGAAAAGAGCACAGCCATCTTATTCCTATGGTTAAGCGTCTTCTTGTCCGCGATGGCGATAAAGTTGAAGCCGGAGAAAAGCTTTGCGATGGAGCAGTAGATGCACATGATGTTCTTTCTGTTCTTGGCGAAGACCGTCTTCAGAACTTCCTTATGGATGAAATTCAGTCTGTTTACCGTGCTCAAGGCGTAGATATTAACGACAAGCACATCGGAACTATTATCCGCCAGATGCTCAAGAAAGTTGAAATCATCAAAGTTGGGGACACAAGATTCATCTACGGTCAGCAGGTTGACAAGTACACATTCCGCGAAGAAAACGACAGAGTTGTTGCGGAAGGTGGACAGCCAGCCGTTGCCTGTCCTATGTTCCAGGGAATTACAAAAGCTGCTCTTGCCGCTGATTCGTTTATTTCGGCTTGTTCATTCCAGGAAACGACTCGTGTTCTTACAAATGCCGCGATTGCAGGTTCTGTAGACAATCTTCACGGTCTTAAGGAAAATATTATTATTGGACACAGAATTCCCGCTGGTACAGGAATCCGCCAGTACAATAATGTAAAGCTTTCAGACAATTCAAACGCCGACTTGGATGCCAAGATGAAGGAAATTCTTGAGCAGCGTATGCTTGAAATGAAGGAAGCTGAAGAAGCTGCTGTTGTTCCAGCAATGGATTCTGCTTCGGACGAGGATTAAAAATTGCCTGTCGCTAGGAAAATTCAACTTTTTCTAGCGGCTTTTGCGAAATTCCCTTGACGAAACAAGTTTGAATTCTGTAAAATTAAATACTTATTTTGTTATTCTGTCCGAGGTGCTGCTCGGCAATAATATAGGAGAATAGGCGATGCCTACAATAAACCAATTAATTCGTAAAGGACGTCAGTCTTCTGCAAAAAGAACTAAGGCCCCCGCACTTCAGTCTTGCCCGCAGAAACGCGGTGTTTGCACACGTGTTATGACAATGACTCCAAAGAAACCGAACTCGGCTCTTCGTAAGATTGCCCGTGTTCGTTTGAGCAATGGAATCGAAGTTACTGCATATATTCCAGGAATTGGACATAATTTGCAGGAACACTCAGTTGTACTTGTTCGCGGTGGACGTGTAAAGGATCTTCCTGGTGTGCGCTACCACATTATCCGCGGTACAAAAGATACTCTTGGCGTTGATGGACGCAAAAGGGCCCGTTCAAAATACGGCGCTAAAAAACCAAAGGCATAATAGGAGGTTAATACTATGGGAAGACATAAGAAATCAGTTAACCGTCCGGTTATGCCAGACGAAAGATACAACAGCGTAGTTATTTCAAAATTTGTAACACGCATGATGCTTGATGGAAAAAAGCAGGTTTGCCAGAAAATCGTTTATGAGGCTTTGGACAAATTGAAGAAAAAGACTGACAAGGATCCTCTTGAAGTGTTCCTTAAGGCTTTGGAAAATGTAAAGCCAATGGTGGAAGTAAAAAGTCGCCGTGTTGGTGGAGCTACATATCAGGTTCCTATTGAGATTCGTGATGCACGCCGCGAAGCTCTTGGAATGAGATGGATGATTAATGCTGCCCGTTCACGTAACGGACACGGAATGGCTGAAACTCTTGCTGCTGAAATATTTGATGCTTTCAACAACACAGGTTCTGCTTATAAGAAGAAGGAAGATACACACAAGATGGCAGAGGCAAACAAAGCTTTTGCTCATTACCGCTGGTAGTTTTTTTCTTTGCGATATGCCCGCCCGTTTTAGGACGGGCTTTTTTATTCAGCCCAGTCTTGTCGTCAGGTTTTTATCGCCTGTTGTTAAAAAATCATCAGTTTTTGATAATTTTTATGCCTGGAATTAGCCTTGGCGGTTTTTGTCATATAAATCGCCGTTCCACTTTGTAACATAGGGACAATATTTTGAATACCATTTATTGAAAAAAGATTCTATCTTGTTAACTTTAGCTGTTGCTCTGTTTTTAAGTTCAGTTGTTCGCTTTATACGCCCTTTGTCCGTATGAAATTTTTTCAGCTTTAGACAGTTGAACCAAAAATCCTTAGAAAAAAGAGGAGGTCCTGCTATAAAATCAACATCAATCCACATTTCTCTTCCACTATTGGGCAGTATTTCATAATTAGTACTATCATAGTCTTTCAATGAATATACAGATTTTATAGGGGGATACGGCTTGAATGCATTAATATATATTTTAATATATCTATCATATCTGGATATTTTAGTTATGACAAATTCTAATCGGCTATCTTTGCGTAGTCGACACATTTCATAAATAAAAATATTATTATTGCTAGTACGTCCAAAGTAAGCAGTCTTGAAAGGTGATTTTACAAAGCCTTTCTTCTCTAAAATCGGAACAACATCTTGTATAAAAATGTCGTTCCTTATCTTTAAAATCTCTTTTTCACTGAATCTTTTGTGAGTCATGTGTAACCGCCTAATTCCTGCTTTGAATTTAAAAATGAGCTGCTGTCCGGCTTTTTAAATTTTCACCAGAAATTATAATTTGTTCGGAATTATCCCCTAACACGCAAATAATATCATAAATTAACGAATTTTGCCACAGTTTCTCTTGATTAATATTGTATAACGATATATATTATAAACAAGAGGTAAGCAGATGACATTTTTCCAATTTATGAAAAAGTTTTCTACAGAAGAAGCGGTTATGGATTATTTTATAAACATAAGATACGGCGAAACTGCAGTCTGCCCGCATTGCGGAAAAATCACAAAAGTTTACCGCCGGAAAGACGCTCCTAAACTTTTTATCTGTACAAACTGCAATAACCATTTTTCTATTTTCAAAAACACAATCTTTGAAAAGTCATCTACAGACCTGCGCAAATGGTTCTATGCGGTTCATCTTTTTCTTAACTCCAAAAAGGGAATCTCGGGCTTGCAGCTCCAGCGTGAAATCGGCGTGACATACAAGACTGCATGGCGCATTCTTAAACAAATCCGCTCGGCAATGGGAAACGTTGATATGTCAAAGGCTTTTGAGGCAATGGTAGAGATTGACGAGGCGTATATCGGTGGCAAGCCTAGAAAAGAAAACAATCAGATTCACGGAACTGCAAAGCGTGGAAAAGGCACAAAGAAAACACCTGTAATCGGCGTAAAGGAGCGCGGCACAAGCCATGTATATGCAAAAGTTACCCTGCCGGATGAAAACGGAAAAAAGCTCACCGGCAAGCAGCTTTTTTATGTATTGGACACAGTTTGCAAAAATGACGCAATTGTTCTTACAGATGACTATTCCGGGTATGGCTTTCTTGACGATGAAAAGCGCAATCCGAACAACTACATTCATATTTCAGTGAATCACTCTTTAGGGCAGTACAGCGCCGGAAAAGGAATCAACACAAACGGCATAGAGTCATTTTGGGCTTTGCTCAAGCGTGGAATTCTTGGAATCTATCATCACGTTTCTGTAAAACACTTGCAGGATTATGTAAATGAATTCTGCTTTAGACAGAATAACGGCGCTGGCGGATTTGACGAATTGATTAGACAGGGCGTGTTTGCCGCTTGATTGACAAAAAAGATAATGAAATATTTGAAAGATTCACCAATCCAGCGGATTTTTTTGGAAACTGCTATTAAATGGATTAAAAAATGGTACAAAGTATGTAACTTTTTGTAAAAATATAGTATTCTATATTTAGAATATTATATTTGGAAAGGCGGTGTTTCTATGACAAAAGAAGAGATTCAGAAAAAACTAGATGAACTTGGAATTGTAAGTATTGAAGCATCTGGAGATTTGTCATCAAATTTAATAACTGACGCTATAAAATCTACTGAAAAATTAATGTCGAATCTTGATCTTTCTAAACTTGCAAAAGAAATTAATAAAGCGGAAAAGGTTTATCACTAATATGAAAACAGAAGCTCCTAGTAATAGCAATAGAAATGTGGAATGGGCTGTAGAAACTTTTAGACCTCTTTTAAAGGATTTACATTTACAAAATATTTCAAAAGATAGTCCAACAATTATAAAAACAGCAGACTTTAGAAATCTTATTGTAAAAGGTATGGGGCGATGCATAATTGCTGTTCAGCGACAAGTGATTTCTGATGGACAGTCTGGTTATTGCACTTTTATCTATAACAAAGAATATAATCTTTATATACTTTCTATTGTTATAGATGAAAATCTTTTTAATAATGATTCTTTGGATTCTAGAACGAAAAGAAAAGCATTGGGAATTCATGAATTTGTTCATTGTGTTGCAATTTTAATGTCGATTTCATTGTTGGGAACTGGACCGAATCCTTTAATTGAACGTCTAAAATCTATTTTAAATGAGAAATTAACTGTTACAACATCTGATGATTTTACACAACTTTTCAAAGCTTTGGGAACTATTGCAGAAAATAACGACTCTCAAAACATATCATTATTTAGCGATAAACATTTTAGGACAGGATTTGAAGACTTTCCTGATGATTATGCAGACTTGTATCTTAATTTTTTGTTTTCTTATAAACTTTTAAAAGAGATTATAAATTTTGAAAGAATGGAAACATTTAAGAATCTTTTGTTAGCAAAAGATTCCAAAATGCTTGTAAGTTTTTTAAATGATATTTTTAATGAAATAGTTGAAAATAAAGCCCTTGATAGAAATTTCGTAATGCAAAGATTTTGTTATTTCTTACCTAGATTATCTTGTGAATTACTACGAATATAATTAAATCTTCCTGCAAAAAAAGAAGTTTGAAATTGACGAAATGGAAGGCGACCACATAACACCGTGGCATTCCGACAGAAAAACAACCGCCGAAAATTGCCAAATGTTATGCAAAGACTGCAACCGAAGAAAGTCCGGAAAATAGGCTATTCCGCTTTTCGTGGAACGCCTTTTTTCCATCCTTTGCCCGGGCGCTGCTCAAAGCGCTTGCAATCTTCTTCTGTCCAATCAAACGGCATAATTCCATTTACCGACTCGCCACGCTGAACGCCGTTGTTTTTTGCCCACCGTGCAACCGAAGCAATGCAAACGCCGTATTTTTCAGAAACTTCTTTTGTAGTCATTTTTTTGCACCTACTTTCAAAAAAAATGATTAAATAACTTTAGCAACTATTTTTAGAACAACTAAAATTATTGCTAAAGCAATAAGAACAATTAAAAGTTTTAAGTTCACTTGACGCTCCTAATCTATTAGTTTAGATTAAAGGGGAGTTTACGCTCCCCACTAGCTAACCGGCTAGTTTTTGGATTATATCTAGGATTGTGCTTACGATTTGCAAGATTACAAGCACAATTCCTAGAACCACCGCAACTCTTGCGAGTTGTTTGTCTTTATCAGACATTTGCAACCTCCTTGCGTGTATAATATACAACGATATACTTTATTAGTCAATAGATTTTTGAAAAAAAATTAAATTTTTTGATTATTTATTTGCGTGTAAGGGGATAATTCCGAATTTGTTTTACAGAAAAAAAACACTTTGCTCTTGATTCTTTTTTGAAAAAAGTATATAAATACAGAACATTTATGCCTTTATAAGGCGTATTCTGCATTTTTGCAGACAGAGTGTTTGATAGTCGGACGGACAGTTTAAGCTGTCTGGTGAAAATCGTAAAACTTCCGCAGTGCGGCTGTAGAGTTTCACACCCTGAATGTGCAGAAAGTTTCGTTGAGGCTTTCTATTAGATGATTGTGTGTTCAGGCTTCTGACTGGCTGAAATAATTGCTCCCGCAGTTTGTTTTAGCTAAAAAAGGTTCTGAATTCCAAACCAATCGTCAGCCCGGATGATGCTAGGTGGAAAAGGCCAGCTGCTTCGAATAGATGAAACAGAATTTTTGATGTTGTCCATTCACGTATATAATCGTCCTAGTTAAATTGGTCAAGTGTGTATGCGAAAATATTGTCTGCTTTTTAAGAGGCATATTTTCTGGCTTAAAGTGCAACACATAAAATACAACATAATGCCGCAGTAAAACACTGCAAGGCAAGGAGAAAATCATGGCAAAGGAAGAGTTCAACAGAACTAAACCTCACATGAACGTTGGTACTATCGGTCACGTTGACCATGGTAAGACTACACTTTCTGCTGCTATCACTGCTTATTGTGCAAAAAAATACGGTGATAAGCTCTTGAAGTACGATGAAATCGACAATGCGCCGGAGGAAAAGGCTCGTGGTATCACTATCAACAGCCGCCACCTTGAGTATCAGTCTGACAAGCGTCACTATGCACATATTGACTGCCCGGGACATGCTGACTACATCAAGAACATGATTACTGGTGCTGCTCAGATGGATGGAGCTATTCTCGTTGTTTCTGCTCCAGATTCAGTTATGCCACAGACAAAAGAGCACCTTCTTCTTGCTCGTCAGGTTGGCGTACCAAAGATTATCGTATTCCTTAACAAGGTCGACCTTGTTGACGATCCAGATCTTCTTATGCTCGTTGTTGACGAAGTAAAAGAAACTCTCAAAGGCTACGGCTTCTCTGAGGATACACCAATTATTCAGGGATCTGCATTCAAGGCTTTGAACGAATCTGACAATCCAGAAAATACAAAATGCATCGAAGAGCTTCTTACAGCTATGGACACATGGTTTGATGATCCAGTTCGTGATGACCAGAAGCCATTCTTGATGCCAATTGAAGACATCTTCACAATCACAGGACGTGGTACTGTTGTTACTGGACGTATCGAGCGCGGTGTTATCCATATGGGTGATGCTGTTGAAATCGTTGGTATCCGCCCAACTCAGTCTTCTACTGTAACTGGAATCGAAATGTTCAACAAGACTCTTAACGAAGGTATGGCTGGTGACAATGCTGGTATTCTTCTTCGTGGTGTTGAAAAGAAAGATGTTATCCGTGGACAGGTTCTTGCTGCTCCAGGAAGCATCCATCCGCACACAAAGTTCGAGGCTCAGATCTACGTTCTTTCAAAGGAAGAAGGTGGACGCCACAGCCCGTTCTTCACAGGTTACCGCCCACAGTTCTACTTCAGAACAACAGACATTACTGGTACTGTTGAGCTCGAACCAGGAACAGATATGGTAAAACCTGGCGACAACGTTAAGATTATCGGTGAACTTATTCACCCAATCGCTATGGATGAAGGTCTTAAGCTTGCTATCCGTGAAGGTGGACGCACAATCGCTTCTGGACAGGTAACAAAGATTATCGAATAGTTATTGAAGGGCAGAAGGCTTGGCTTTCTGCCCTATTTGGAGAATATCATGGCAAATGGCAAGATTCGTGTAAGACTTCGTGCTTTTGACGTAGCTCTTATCGATCAGAGCGCAAAAGACATCGTGCAGCAGGTTCAGAAGGCAGGAGCAAAGGTTTCAGGACCAATCCCGCTTCCAACAAGAATCAATAAAGTTACAGTTCTCCGTTCACCTTTCGTTAACAAGAAGTCACGTGAACAGTTTGAAATGAGAACCCACAAACGCCTTATTGATATTTTTGAACCAAGCTCAGAAGTAATGGATTCTTTAATGAAACTTGAACTTCCAGCAGGTGTTGATGTAGAAATTAAGCAGTAATCGGAATAAATCCGGTTTCTGTAAAATAAAGGTAACGGTCCCCTTGGATCGGGGATGGCGGCCAAGTTTAGGAGATTCAGATGAAAGGTCTGATAGCAAAAAAAGTAGGAATGACACAGGTTTTCGATGAAAACGGCAATCTGACACCAGTAACCGTGATCCGCGTCGAGCCAAACACTGTTGTTGCTACAAAAACACAGGAAAAGTGCGGCTATGAAGCTGTTGTCCTTGGACTTGAGGATTTGAAGCCTCACAAAATTACAAAGCCATACGCAAAGCAGTTTCCAGAGAACATTACACCAAAACGTCATCTTAAAGAATTCAGAGACTTTGAAGGTGAAGTTAAAGTTGGCGACCAGATTGGTGTAGAATTGTTTGAAAAGGTTCGTTTCATCGACGTAACTGCTACCTCAAAAGGTAAAGGTTTTCAGGGTGTAATGAAGAGATGGGGCTTCCATGGCGGACGTGCTACACACGGTTCAAAATTCCATCGTGAAGCTGGCGGCACTGGATGCTGTACAACTCCGGGACATTGTCTTAAAAATGTTAAGATGCCTGGCCGCATGGGGTTTGATCGCGTTACAGTACAAAACCTCAAGGTTGTGAAAGTTGACCCTGAGCTCAATGTTTTGATGGTTCGTGGTGCAGTTCCTGGTGTAAGAAACTGTACTCTTATCGTTAAGGCTGCGGTTAAGAAATAAGGTCGAGGAATAGTATGGAAAAGAAAGTCTATTCAATCGATGGCAAAGAACTCAGGACTATCAATCTTGATGACAAAATTTTCGGACTTCCAGTTAACGAAGATGTTATTTATTATGCCATCACTAACGAATTAGCAAATAAACGTGTTGGAACAGCATGTACAAAAACACGTGCAGAAGTTCATGGCAGCAATGCTAAGCCTTACAAGCAGAAGGGAACTGGTAATGCACGTCGTGGTGATAAAAAGTCTCCAATTACAGTTGGCGGCGGTACAATTTTTGGACCAAAACCACGTGATTACAGCTATGCAATTCCAAAAAAAGAAAAACGTCTCGCAATGAAGTCTATCTTGAGTCTTCAGGCTCAGGCAGACAGGCTTACTGTTGTTGAAGATTTTACTATTGAAAGCGGAAAGACAAAGGACTTGGTAAAAATCCTTAAGAACTTTGTAAAAGATGAGCGCACTGTTATTCTTCTTAAAGATGACGATGCAAAAATCAAGCAGGCTGGAAGAAACCTTCCGAATGTTTATTTCCTCTCTTACAACCGTCTTCGTGCGCATGATCTCTTCTACGGAAGAAAAATCATCATGCTTGAAGGTGCTGCAAAAAATCTTTCTGATTTCTATGCTGAAGACAAGGAGGCAAAATAATGACATTCAATGATGTTCTTATTAAACCTGTTCTTTCTGAAAAAGCAACAGCACTCCGTGAGCAGAATAAATATACTTTTATTGTTGACCCTGCAGCTACAAAGTTTCAGATTAAAGAAGCTGTACGCAAGCTTTTCAATGTAAATGTTGAAGACTGCAAGACTATCAATGTAAAAGGTAAAATTAAGCGTCTTCGCGGAAGACCTGGAAGAACTGCCGGCTACAAAAAGGCAATTGTAAAACTTGCTGCTGGCGAAACAATCAAGGTGTTCGAAGGTATTTAAGCCTTTGAACTGTAAGTAAGGGGAACCATATGGCTCTTAAGATATACAAGCCTTATTCAAAAGGTACACGCGGCCGTGTTGACTTGGTTCGCGAAGAATTGACAGCCGATAAACCCGAAAAAAGCTTGACTCATGGCCGCAAATCAAAAGCTGGTCGTGGCGCAGGCGGACGTATTTCTGTACGTCATCAGGGCGGCGGTCATAAAAGAAAATACCGTGAAATCGATTTTAGACGCGATAAGCACGGTATTCCTGGAACTGTAAAGACAATTGAGTACGATCCGTTCCGCAGTGCAAACATTGCTTTGATTGCTTATGCTGATGGTGAAAAACGCTACATCATTGCTCCAAAAGGTCTTACAGTTGGACAGAAAATTATGTCTGGTGAAAACGCAGCTCCTACTGTAGCTAATGCTCTTCCACTGGATGTTATTCCAATCGGATTCACTGTACACAATATTGAGCTTACTCTTGGTCGTGGCGGACAGCTTGTTCGTTCGGCTGGAACAGGAGCTCTTGTTGCTGCAAAAGAAGGTGATTACGTAACTATAAAGCTTCCTTCTGGAGAGCTTCGCCGTATTCACAGAAAGTGCTATGCAACAATCGGTATTGTTGGAAACGAAGACCGCATGAACACTAAGCTTGGCAAAGCTGGACGCAACAGATGGCGTGGTATTCGCCCGACTGTACGTGGTATGGCAATGAACCCTGTTGATCATCCGCTTGGTGGTGGTGAAGGCGCTGGAAAAGGACATCAGCCTGTTACTCCTTGGGGACAGCCTTGCCGTGGTTACAAAACACGCAATAAGAGAAAGACATCTAGTCGTTTCATTATTAGTCGCCGCAAGAAGTAGGGTAGGAGTTAATCGTGTCAAGATCAGTTAAGAAAGGACCTTTTATAGAGAAATCTCTTTACAAAAAGGTTTTAGAAATGAACAAAGCATCAGCAGCTGATAAGAAAATGATTAAAACTTATTCCCGCTGCTCGACAATCATCCCTGAGATGGTAGGAAATACTATTTCAGTGCACAACGGTAAGTCATGGATTCCTGTGTATATTACAGAAAACTTGGTAGGTCACAAGCTTGGCGAGTTTGCTGCAACACGCACATTCAAAGGACATGGCGGTTCAGACAAATCAGCTGGTAAATAATAGGAGTGGATATTATGGCTGAAAAGAAAGGTTATGTAGCCACAACTAAATTTCTCATTGCATCTCCTACAAAGGTTCGTCCTGTAGCTAATGTTGTAAAGACAAAGTCTTGCTCTGAAGCTATGGCTATTCTTGATGTAATGCCGCAGAAAGGCGCTCGTCTTATCAGCGGAACATTAAAATCTGCAGTAGCGAATGCTCTCAATAAGAATAAGCAACTTGATGAAGATATGCTCTACATTAAGGAAATTCGTATTGACGAAGGTCCAAGACTTAAAAGAGTATGGTTCCGTGGACGCGGACGTGCTGATCAGCTCTTGAAGCGGATGTGTCATATCACTGTTGTAGTTGACGAAAAGGCGGGAAAATAAAGTGGGTCAGAAAGTTAATCCTATCGGTTTACGCCTTGGTGTAAACAAAACTTGGCAGTCTCGTTGGTATGCAGATTCACGTGAATATGCAGACTTGTTCTTGGAAGATATGAAAATCCGCAAGCTTGTTGGATCTCTTCCTGAATGCAAGAACGCAGATATTGCTGAAATTGAAATTGTTCGTCATCCGCAGCGTGTTACTATTGTAATTCACACAGCACGCCCGGGTGTTATTATTGGTGTTAAAGGCGCTACTATTGAAAAAATCAGCGCAGATATTCAGAAGCAACTGACAAAGAAAGTTCAGATTAAGATTAAGGAAATCAAACGTCCTGAAATCAATGCTTCTCTTATTGCGCAGAATGTAGGCCGTCAGCTTGCTGGCCGCGGTTCTTTCCGCAAGGCTCTCAAGCAGTCTGCTTCAAATGCTATGAAGGGCGGAGCTCAGGGTATAAAAATCCGTATTTCTGGTCGTCTTGGCGGAGCTGACATGACACGTTCAGAAGAGCTTAAGGAAGGACGCGTTCCTCTTCATACTCTTCGTGCTGACATCGATTATGGTACTTATGAAGCTCTTACTACTTATGGTAAGATCGGCATTAAAGTATGGGTCTACAACGGAATGAATTACGGACGTGAGCAGAATGAGGATGCAGGTGATATTGTAAGAAAGCCTCGCCGCGACCGCTCTAATGGCGACCGTAAGTCTGCTCGTTCCCCAAAAGCTGAGGGAGGAAAAGTAGAAAATGCTTAGTCCTAAAAGAGTTGCGCACCGCAAAGTTCAGCGTGGCCGTCCAACAGGCAATGCTACACGTACTAACTATGTTGATTTTGGTGATATAGCACTTGTTGCAATGGAACCGGTTTGGTTGAATGCAAAACATATTGAAGCTGCCCGTGTTGCTATTAACCGTTGCATTAACCGTCAGGGTAATCTTTGGACACGCGTTTTCCCAGACAAGCCAGTTTCAAAGAAGCCGGCTGACACTCGTATGGGAAAAGGTAAGGGCGCGCCTGAATTCTGGGCCGCTGTTATTAAACCTGGTATGATTTTATTTGAAGTTGGCGGAGTAGACAAAAAGCTCGCTGAAAAAGCAATGCATCTTGCTGCAAGCAAACTTCCAATTAAAACAAAAGTGGCATTCCGCCCAACAGTCGAGTAAGGAGTAAGAAATGGCTGATTCAAAGAAAAAAAAGGATAAAGATCTTTCTTATGATGAACTCGTTGCAAAGCGCAATGAACTTAAAAAACAGTACATGGACTTTCGCTTTCAGAGCGTAATTGGCCATGTAGATAATCCAATGCAGAAGCGTACAATGCGCCATGAAATTGCCCGCCTTAATACGCTTATTCATCAGCAGGATCTGGCAAAGTTCAGAGCGGCTGCTGCTGAAGCTATTGCTGCAAAAAACTAGGAGCTGACCCGTGGAAGAACAGAATGTGCAGAAAAAAGGTGCAAAACGTTCATTCGTAGGTATCGTCACTAGCGACAAGATGGACAAGACTATCGTTGTTTCTATTGATAAGAAAAAGATGGACCGCCTTTACAAGAAATATGTTACACGGACCAAGAAATGCAAGGCCCACGATGAAAAGAATGAAGCTCATATTGGAGACACAGTTCGCATCGTAGAATGCAGTCCGATCAGCAAAGAAAAATGCTGGCGTCTCGATACAATAATCGAGAGAGCCAAATAAGGCAGGAGTAAGATTATGCTTCAGATGCAATCAAAAATGGTTGTTGCCGATAACTCCGGAGCTAAATTGGTTCAGTGCATTAAGGTTTTAGGTGGCACACACCGCCGCTATGCAGGTATTGGTGACATTGTTGTGGTAGCTGTAAAGGAAGCGATTCCTACATCTACAATTAAAGAAGGTTCAGTACAGAAGGCTGTAATTGTCCGTGTGGCAAAAGAATACCGCCGTCCAGATGGAACATACATCCGCTTTGATGACAACGCTTGTGTTCTTATCGATGCAGATAAAAATCCAAAGGGAAAACGTATTTTTGGACCTGTAGCTCGTGAGCTTCGTGATATGGATTTTATGAAGATCGTATCCCTTGCTCCGGAAGTTCTCTAAGGAGCTTGGACAGTATGCAACATAAATACAAGATCCATAAGAATGATAACGTTGAAATCATTGCTGGAAAAGACAAAGGCAAGCGCGGAACAATTGTCCGTGTATTTGAAAAAAATAACAAGGGACGTGTTATTGTAAGCGGTTGCAATATTGTAAAGAAAGCAATAAAGAGGAAGTCCCAGCAGGATGCAGGCGGAATCGCTGAAATAGAAGCACCTCTGGACATATCAAATGTAGCGCTCGTATGTAAAAAATGCGGACGCCCTGTCAGAGCAGGATATAAACTTGATGGCGACAAGAAAACTCGTGTTTGCCGCAAGTGTGGAGAAGCACTGTAATGGAAAATTACGTACCACGGCTTAAGAAAGTCTATAAGGAAAAAATCGCTCCAGAGCTCTTCAAGGAGCTTGGATACACATCCGTAATGCAGATTCCGGCAGTAAAAAAAGTTGTCGTAAGTATGGGTGTTGGCGAAGCTCTCACGAATAAGAAACTTCTTGATGCTGCAGTTACAGATCTCACTCAGATTACCGGCCAGAAAGCTGTTAAAACAAGAGCTAAGAAAAGTATTGCAAACTTCAAACTTCGTGAAGGCAATGAAGTAGGAGCAATGGTAACTCTTCGTGGAAACATCATGTATGAATTCCTCGATCGTCTTATCAATGTTGCTCTTCCTCGTGTAAAGGATTTCCGCGGAATCAAAGCTACTGGTTTTGATGGACATGGAAATTTCTCTCTTGGTATTACAGAACAGATTATCTTCCCGGAAATTGATTTCGATAAAATCGTTAAGATTGCCGGTATGAACATCAGCATTGTTACAAGCGCACGCACAGACAATGAGGCCCGCGCACTGTTGACCAAGTTTGGAATGCCGTTTAGAAAATAAGGAAGAAGTTCATGGCTAAGAAATCAATGATTATCAAGGCAAACCGCACACCGAAATATGCTACTCGTAGATATAATCGGTGCCAAATTTGCGGTCGTCCACATGGATATTTGCGTAAGTTCAAGATTTGTCGTATCTGCTTCCGCAAATTAGCAAGTGAAGGCCTTTTACCGGGCGTCACAAAATCATCTTGGTAGTGACAGGAGATTATAGAAATGGCAGCTTCAGACCCAATAGCAGATATGCTTGCAAAAGTCCAGAACGCGGCAAGAGCCGGTCATGAAAAAGTAGATGTTCCTACTTCTAAGATGAAACTGGAAATTGTAAAGATCCTTAAAACAGAAGGATATATTAAGAATTTCAAGAAAGTTCAGGATGACAACGGACACACTGTTATCCGTATCTTCTTGAAATATGACGACTTCAACAAGTCAGTTATTCATGGCATGAGGAAAATTTCTACACCAGGCCGCCGTGCTTATTCTGGCTACAGAGAATTGCCTAGCGTTTACAACGGATACGGCACTTTAATCGTTTCAACATCAAGCGGTGTTACAACTGGCAAAAAGGCTTCTGAAAAGATGGTCGGCGGCGAGTTGATCTGCAAAGTATGGTAATAGGAGGAAGAAATGGCATCTAAGATTGGAAAACTTCCTGTTGCTATTCCAGCAGGCGTTACTGTTACTGTTGCTCCTAACTTGGTTACTGTAAAAGGACCAAAAGGTGAGCTTAAGCAGGATATTAACGGTCTTGTAAATGTTGAAGTGAAAGACGCCGAGGTCATTGTTACTCCTGTAAATGAGACAAAGCCTGCAAGTGCATGCCACGGTTTGTACCGCAATCTCATTCACAACATGATTGTGGGAGTAACACAGGGCTTTTCTAAGACACTTATAATTACAGGTGTTGGTTATCGTGCTGAAGTTCAGGGAAAAATAATTGTAATGAACCTTGGATATTCTTCTGAGTTCGTTGCTGTTATTCCTGAAGGACTTACTGTAACTGCTGACAAAGACGGAAAACTTACAATTTCTGGAATTGATAAGCAGCAGGTTGGTGAATTCAGCGCACAGATTCGCAAATTGCGCAAGCCTGAGCCTTACAAAGGAAAAGGTATACGCTATGACAACGAAGTTATCAGACGTAAAGTCGGTAAGACCGGCGTAAAATAAGGTGAATTGATATGTTCAAGAAACTTAGTGATAAAAACAGAAAGCGCCTGCATAGAAAGATTCACATTCGTAAGTCTGTTTACGGAACTGCAGAACGCCCTCGCTTGACAGTGTATAAAAGCGGCCGTAACCTTTATGCACAGGTAATTAATGATGATGAAGGCAGAACTCTTGCCGCCATCTCAACTCTTGAAAAGGATTTTATTACGCTCAAGGCAAATGTCGAAAGCGCAACAAAACTTGGAGAAGCTTTGGGTTCACGCCTCAAGGAAAAGAACATTACAAAAGTAGTGTTTGACCGTAACGGTTATCTTTACCATGGTGTTGTAAAAGCCCTTGCTGACGCTACCCGCTCTGCCGGGATTGTATTCTAGGAGAGGCTATGGAACACCAGAAAAACTATGAAAAAAAGCCTGCTGACGAATTTGTAGAAAAACTTGTAAAGCTTAACCGCACTGCAAAAACTGTAAAAGGCGGACGCAGAATGTCTTTCTCGGCATTGACTGTAGTTGGCGACAAGAAAGGACGCATCGGCTTTGGATTCGGAAAGGCTAACGATGTTACCGAAGCTATCAGAAAGAGCCTTGAAAAAGCAAGAGCAAACCTTATTACTCTTCCGCTCAAGAATGGAACAATTCCACATGAAATGATTGGAAAGTACAAGAGTTCTGCTGTGTTGCTTAAGCCTGCTTGCCCGGGTACTGGTATTATTGCCGGTGGTCCTGTCCGTGCAGTTTTGGATGCGGCTGGAGTAACTGACGTTATTTCAAAATCTCAGGGTTCCCGCACATCTGTAAATGTTGTTCGTGCTACATTTGATGCAGTTGCAAATCTTATGGATGCACGTGCTGTAGCACAGAGCCGCGGAAAGACTCTCAAGGAAATGTGGGGCTGATTATGGCAAAGATACGTATTACCCTTGTTAGAAGTGTTATTGGACAGAAGCCTGCAAAAAGAGCGACTGTTCGTAGCCTTGGTCTTAAAAAAATCAATTCCAGTGTGGAACATGAAGACACTGCTTCTATAAGAGGCATGGCTGCTGCTGTTTCTCACTTGGTAAAAGTAGAGGAAATTAACTAATGGCTGACTTTACTTTAAGAGCACCAGAGGGTGCAAATAAAAAACCTAAGCGTGTAGGCCGCGGATCTTCTTCTGGTCTTGGAACAACAGCTGGAAAAGGAAACAAAGGTCAGCAGTCACGCTCAGGAAAAGGAACACCATATGTTGGATTCGAAGGCGGACAGATGCCTTTGTATCGACGTATTGCTCAGCGCGGATTTTCAAATTCACCTTTCAAAAAGGAATTTGCAATCATCAATTTGGTTGACCTTGAAGCAAAATATGCTGATGGTGAAACCGTGAACCGCACATCTTTGAAGGAAAAAGGTTTGGTTGGAAAAATCGTTGACGGTATTAAAGTTCTCGGAAACGGTGAAATTTCCAAAAAACTCACTGTGGAAGTTGAAAAAATTTCTGCAAGTGCCAAAGAAAAGATTGAAAAAGCTGGCGGATCAGTAAAGGTGATTGCTGAAAAGTCTGCGAAAGCAAAATAAACGTGGAGTGACTAAATGGCAAACAATCCAGTTGTAAATATGTTCAAAGTAAAGGAATTGCGTTCAAAGCTTCTTTTTACATTGCTCATTCTTGCTGTTTTCCGCTTGGGAAGTGTTCTTACTATTCCAGGCATCAATGCCACATTGCTTTTGCAGTATTTTGACAATCTTGCTAGTGGCGCAGAAAGTGCGTTTGCCAGTTACATGGACTTTTTTGCGGGCGGTGCATTTGAAAGATTTTCAGTGTTCATGCTTGGTGTAATGCCATACATTTCTACACAGATTATCATGCAGCTCGCACTTGTTATTTTCCCATCGCTCAAGAGAATTGCGCAGGAAGAAGGTGGTCAGCAGAAAGTGCAGGGTTGGACTCGTGTTGGAACAATTATCGTTTGTCTGATTCAGTCTATGGCCATTACAGTTTATGCTGATTCCATCAACCAGCAGATTCCTGGGGCGATTATTTTTGATAACAAGGTCTATTTTAATCTTCTTGCTATTCTTACTGTAACCACAGGTTCTATGATTACAGTTTGGATGGGCAATCAGATTACTGCGCGTGGTATAGGCAATGGTATTTCAATGATTATCTTTGCTGGTATCGTCGCACGTCTTCCAAGTGCTGTTTATGAATTGATTAGAGGTGTGCGCAATGAAGACATAAATGTTGTTTTCGTTGTTGTTGCAGTGTTCCTGTTTCTTGCTATTATCGGACTTGTTGTTTTTGAGCAGTCTGGTGAGCGCAAAATTCCTGTTCATTATGCAAAACGTGTTGTTGGACGCAAAATGTATGGTGGACAGAGCACTTACATTCCTTTTAAAATCAATCCGTCGGGAGTCATTCCAATCATTTTTGCTTCTGCATTCTTGACTTTCCCTCTTCAGATTGCAAACAGCCTTTCTACAAAAGCTACATGGCTTATGAAGGTTGCGGCAGTTTTGAATCCACTTGGTTTTTGGTATAATTTCATCGAAGTGTTGTTGATTGTATTCTTTGCATACTTCTACACTCAGGTAACCCTGAACCCCACTGAAATCGCTAAGAATATCCGTGAAAACGGCGGTTCCATTCCTGGAATCAGAACTGACAAGACTGAGGAATATCTTCAGAAGGTTTTGAACCGTCTGATTCTTCCTGGTTCACTGTATCTTGCTGCAATTGCTTTGCTTCCTACACTGATTCAAATTTTATTTAAGTTCCCTGCATCAATTTCTATGTTGATGGGCGGTACTTCGTTGCTGATTTTGGTCGGTGTTGATATTGATACTATGGCTCAGGTTGAGGCTCTTCTTAAAATGCATCACCATGACGGACTTACAAAGAAGGGATTAAAATCGCGCAATTTGTAAAATTTCGTGATTAGGACTAGATTAAGTTAGGAAAATTATGTTATATTATTGCACTACTGTTTTTTACGGTAGTGCATCGGATTGTAATCCATGGTGTAAAAATTTCACTTCGGATTGCCATGATTCGATGTATATATGTTTTCCAAGGGGACTTTTATGAAAGTACGAACCAGCGTAAAGCCCATCTGCGACAAATGCAAGGTAATCAAGAGAAACGGAATTATCCGCATCATCTGTGAAAATCCAAAGCATAAACAGAGACAGGGCTGAGGAGTAACTGATGGCACGTATTGCGGGTGTTGATCTCCCAAACAAACATGTCAATATCGCATTGACATACGTATATGGTATTGGCCGTTCATCAGCTAATAAGATTTGCGAAGCGACAAATGTAGATCCTCATGCACATTTGAATGATCTTTCAGAGGATGATCTTACAAAGCTCCGTAAATATATTGATGAGAATTTTAAGACTGAAGGACGTCTTCGCTCTGAAATCGGTCTTAACATTAAACGTCTTATGGATATTGGAAGCTATCGTGGACTTCGTCACCGTAAGGGTCTTCCTTGCCGCGGTCAGCGCACACGCACCAATTCTCGTACGCGCAAAGGTAAGAAGAAGACCGTTGCTAACAAGAAGAAGGCTTAAGCGAGGTAACAGATGGCAACAACTGTAAAAAAGAGAAAAGAGAAAAAAAGCGTTTTTGAAGGTAATATCTATATTCAGGCTACTTTCAACAACACTATTGTTACAATCACAGACTTAAGAGGAAACGCAATCGCTTGGGCTTCTTCTGGCGGTCTGGGATTCAGAGGAGCAAAAAAATCTACTCCATTTGCAGCACAGTCTGTAGCAGAAACTGCTGTTCAACGTGCGGCAAGCTATGGTTTGCGTGAAGTTCATGTATTTGTAAAAGGACCTGGAATGGGTCGCGAAAACGCAATACGTGTTCTTGGTACATTGGGACTCAAAGTAAAGTCAATTTCTGATATTACTCCGATTCCTCATAACGGATGCCGTCCGCGCAAGACACGCCGCATGTAATGACGATAACCGGTTCTTTTTTGTGCCGGTTAATGATAATGCAAGCCCGGGATTCTGTTTATTCAGTTTTTCGGGGTAAATAAGGAGTTCAGATTGGCTCGCAAAAATCTGCTTAAGGGTTTTAAGAAACCAAAGGGAATTATATTTGAACATCTGGAGAACAATCCGAATTACGGAAAGTTCACTGCGTATCCATTTGAGCCGGGATTTGGTACAACAGTTGGAAACACACTCCGCCGTGTACTTCTTTCTTCAATTCAGGGATATGCGATTTCTTCAGTGCGTATTACTTCTTATGATGCAGATGGTGTTCCTCATGTAATTTCCAGCGAGTTCGAGACAATTCCAAATATTTCAGAAGATACTTTGGAAGTTTTGAACAGTTTGAAACAGATTCGTTTGCGCCTGCCGCGGGACGTTGAGCAGGAAACTTTCTTCTATGAATTCAAAGGACCTGGCACTGTAAAAAGTGACGACTTGGCAAAAGAAGGCCAGCTTGAAATTATGTCTAAAGACCTTGAAATCTTTACCATGATGGAAGGCGCGCATCTTGAGATCGAGTTTCAGGTTGACCTTGGAAGAGGTTATGTTCCTGCTGAAGTAAATGAGCATTACATTGAGATTGTTGGTACAATTGCAATGGACTGTATCTTTACGCCTGTGCCAAAGGTTAAGTATTCAATTGAACCTTGCCGTGTAGGACAGCGAAATGACTATGATAAACTGATTCTTGAGATTTGGACTGATGGTTCAATTACTCCAGAAGACGCACTTGCTGAGGCTGCAAAAATTGCTAAAGATTATTTTGCTATTTTTGTAAACTTTAATGAAAGCGAATATTCTGGTAGTGATGAGCTTGATGAAGGGGACGAAAAGATTCGCCAGCTTCTTAATACTTCGGTAGAAGAGCTTGAGCTTTCTGTTCGCAGTTCAAACTGTCTTAAGAATGCAAACATTAGAACAATTGGTGAGTTGACCAAGAAGACTGAAGACGATATTACAAAAACTCGCAACTTCGGAAAAAAGAGCCTTGAAGAAATCAAAGCAAAACTTGAAGAGCATGGCTTGACTCTTGGAATGACTGATTATAGCCACCTTAAAGATGTTGACTTAGGTAAACATAAGGACGAAAACGAATGAACCACAGAAATGGATTTAATCCGCTTTCACGTACAACAGCCCATCGCCGCGCAATGACTCGCAACATGGTAACTTCGCTTTTTAGATATGAGCGCATTACTACAACAGAAGCAAAGGCTAAAGAAGTACGCAAAGCCGCAGAAAAATTAATTACACGTGCAAAAGTTGATTCTGTTCACAACAGAAGAACTGTTGCCAAATTTATTGCTGATGAGAAGATTCTGAATAAGCTTTTTACAGAAATCGGACCTCGCATGAAGGAACGCAACGGCGGTTACACACGCATCCTTAAACTTGGATTCCGTCAGGGTGATGCGGCCGACACTGTAATTTTTGAATTGGTTGACTACAAGCTGCCAGATTCTTCAGCTGAAGAAGAAAAAGCCGCTAAAAAGTCTGCAAAAAAAGCTGAAAAAGCTGACGCATAAGGAGTAAGCAATGTCTAAAGCTCATCGTGGAACTGGAATCCGTAAAGATCCTAATCATGGTCGCGGAGTTTGCCCTGTTTGTGGAAAACAGCAGATTAAGACTTTGTATGATCAGGAAATAGACGGAAAAAAAGTTAAGATTTGCAAGTTCTGTAAGGCTGCTCTTAAAAACAAAGCTCAGGCAGAAGCAAAACTTGCTAAAAAGGCTGCTGCAGAGGCCGCTCCTGCCGCTGAAACAGAAGCACCAGCTGAAGCATAATTTTATTTGCATTCAGTTTCAAAGCCGTCCTTTTTTAAGGGCGGCTGTATTTTTTTAAATATATTTAAAATTCTTGTTTACTAAATTTCAACAATTGTATAAAATTGCTTCATAAATGATAGGTGCGGAAACTTGCATTTTAATTTGCAAAAATTCCGCAGGAGGATTTATGAGTAAATTTTCAAAAGCATTAGTTTTGGGAGCAATGGCTTTTTCTGCCGTTGCATTTGCAGCTCCAAAAGGGAAAACTGTTAAAATAGGCGGAGTTGCACCACTTTCTGGTGCGGTAGCAGTTTACGGAGTTGAATGTAAAAACGGAATTGATCTTGCCGTTTCTGAAATCAATGCGGCTGGGGGAATTAACGGCCAGCAGGTTCAGTTTATCTGCGAAGATGATGAAGGCGACGCTGCAAAATCAGTAAATGCGTATAAAAAACTTGTTACAAGAGACAGAGTTCGCGTTATAATCGGTTCTCTTACTTCCGGATGCACAATTGCCATTACAAAACAAGCGCAGGCTCAGAAAGTGCTTCAGATTGCTCCTGCTGCGACAGCTCCTGCAATAACTGACGCCGGAAACTACATTTTCCGCACTTGCTTTATTGATCCGTTCCAGGGAAAAGTCGGCGGAAAATTTGCATTTTCAAATCTTAACACAAAAAATGCGGCAGTTCTTTATGACATCGGAAATGACTATTCTGTAGGTCTTATGGAAAACTTTGTTGCTGAATATACTTCTTTGGGCGGAAAAGTTGTTGCAAAGGAATCTTACAACACTGGCGACAAGGATTTTAATGCTCAGCTTACAAAGATAAAATCAGCAAAGCCGGATGTAGTTTATCTTCCTGATTATTACGGAACGGTTGCGCTTATTGCAAAGCAGCTTCGTGCACAGGGAATCAATACTCCAATCGTAGGCGCAGACGGATGGGACGGACTTACAGGCAATGCTGGAGATGAAGTTCTTAATGGATATTATTCAAATCACTATGCTGAAGATTCCGATAGTCCAGCTGTTCAAAAATTTGTAAATTCATTCAAAGCAAAATATGGAAAGTCTCCGAACTCTTTTGCAACTCTTGGATACGACAGCGTTTATATGCTCAAGGATGCAATGGAAAAATCTGGAACAACTACAGATGTTGCAAAAATCCGTGATGCATTTGAAAAAACTGACGGAAACTATGTAACAGGACACATCGTATTTGACGAAAAACGCAATCCTGTAAAGTCAGCTGTAATGATTAAGCTTGTAAAGGAAAACGGAAAACTTTCTACAGCTTATGCGGCTACAGTTGATATTAGCAAATAGCGTATAATTCAGTTTTTAATATTCCGACACAATGGGGTGTTCTTCGTAATTGAGGAACGCCCCTTTTTATTTTTATGAATTTATAGTAAAATCAGTAGGATTTTTTTCTTGGAGGATACGTTGGATACTTTTTTTAAGCAACTTGTCAACGGGCTTTCTTTAGGTAGCATATATGCCTTGATTGCTCTTGGGTATACAATGGTATATGGAATAGTAAAGCTTATCAACTTTGCTCATGGCGATGTTATGATGATTGGAGCTTATACAGGATACTTTGTGCTAACTGCGACAGGTCCGACTCCGCTTGGACTTGTTCTTGCATTTTTGGGCGCGATGGTTGTATGTGCGGTTTTAAGTATTGCTATTGAGCGTTGTGCCTACAGACCTTTGAGAACTGCTCCACGTTTAAATTCTCTTATTACGGCGATAGCGGTTGAGCTGATTCTTCAGAATGCTATGCGCGTGCTTCCTTTTGTGGGACCGAATCCGCGCCAGTTTCCTACAATGGAAACAAAATTTTTTACATTTGGTTCAGTACAGATAAGCAATATTCAGCTGATTGTAATTATTTCTTCAGCAGTTTTAATGGTTATTTTGAATTATATAATCAATTATACAAAAACCGGACGTGCTATGCGCGCTGTAAGCTACGATCTTGGAGCCGCAAGCCTCATGGGTGTAAATGTAAACAGAACGATTGCAATTACATTTGTAATAGGTTCAGTTCTTGCTGGAGCTGGCGGAGTTTTGTATGCGACTGCTTATCCGCAAGTTGATCCGTTCATGGGGTATATTCCTGGTCTTAAGGCGTTTGTCGCGGCGGTTTTAGGCGGAATCGGCTCTATTCCTGGCGCTATGGTTGGCGGCGTTATTCTTGGTATTGCGGAAACTATGACCAAGGCTTATATTTCTTCACAGTATGCCGACGCCATTTCTTACTGCATTTTGATTGTAATTCTTCTTGTTAAGCCGGCAGGTTTGCTTGGCAAAAAAGAAGTTGTAAAAGTTTAGGAGCGGCGGAATGAAAGACAAATTTATTAGAAATACAATAGTTCTTTTTGTTATCGCTTTTGTCTGCATTGCAGTTCCTGCGGTTCTTATGGATTTGCCGCTTGGAATGCCTTTGATAGATGCCTACACTGCTCAGATTATAACTCTTGCTGGTGTAAACGCAATCATGGCAATCAGCGTAAATGTTATCTGCGGAATCACTGGTCAGCTTTCTTTGGGGCAGGCAGGATTTCAGGCGCTCGGAGCGTATTCAGTTATTATTCTTACAGAAGCTGGAATTCCATTGCCTGTCAGCATTTTGCTTGGCGGACTTATTGCGGCATTCTTGGGATTTTTGATTGGATTTCCTACGCTTAAGCTTGAAGGCGACTACCTTGCGATTGTAACGCTTGCATTTGGTGAAATTATCAGAGTTTGCCTTATAAATTTAAAATCGATAACTGGCGGTCCGAATGGAAAACAATTCAGCACGATTTTTACAACTTCACTTGACCACAGCGCGGCAATTTCTTATCTTGCGGTAATTGGCTCGCTTGTTGTGATTGTTGTTCTTCTTCAGAATTTTTTGCGTTCAACTTACGGAAGGGCAATTCTTGCTGTCCGCGAAGATGAAGTTGCGGCGAACAGCAATGGAATCGGAGTTTTCCGCTATAAAATGACGGGCTTTGTAATCGCTTCGTTTATCGCAGGAATTGGCGGTGCGCTTTATGCTCCGTTTATTGGATTCATAAAACCTGATTTGGCTTCATTTAACAATTCAATTAATGATTTGATTTTTGTTGTTTTGGGCGGAATGGGAAGCATAACCGGCGGAATTCTTGCGGCATTTGTTCTTACAATTCTTCAGGAAGCGCTTAGATTCTTGCGCGATTACCGTTTGCTGATTTATCCAGTTGTTTTGATTTTTGTAATGCTTTTCCGTCCGCAGGGACTTCTTGGAACAAAAGAATTGAGCTTTATAAAAATATACGATGGAATTCCTGGATTTTTTGCCAGATTGTTTAAAAAGCAAGGAGGAAGAAAATGAGCGAAAAAAAGGAGCTTCTTCTTCGTGCAAAGGACATTTCAATTGTTTTTGGCGGTTTGCGCGCGGTAAGTGATTTTGACCTTGAGCTTTATCAGGGCGAATTGATTGGACTTATTGGTCCGAACGGAGCCGGAAAAACAACAGTTTTTAATATGCTTTCTGGAATTTACAAGCCGACTTCAGGAACAATTACTTTTGTTGGACGCGACGAAAATCTTCAGGTTGTAAGTGGAAAATCGCCTGCCCAGTTGAACAGAATTGGAATTGCCCGTACTTTTCAGAACATCAGGCTTTTTGGACATTTGACTGCCGCGGAAAATATAAAAATTGCACTTCATCAGACTAGAACCGTTACTCCGATTGATGTTTTGCTCAGGACTAAAAAATTCCGCGACGATGAAAAAATCATGCAGGAAAAAACAGAGCTTTTGCTTTCTATTTTTCATCTTGATTCCAAAAAAAATGAACTTGCGCACAACTTGCCTTATGGTGAGCAGCGTAAGCTTGAAATTTGCCGCGCGCTTGCTTCCAGTCCAAAACTGCTTTTGCTTGATGAGCCGGCGGCTGGAATGAATGGTCAGGAAACAGAAGAGCTTATGGAGCTTATTTCGTTTATCCGCAAAAAATTTAATCTTACAGTTCTTTTGATTGAACACGATATGAAGCTTGTCATGGGAATTTGCGAGCGGCTCATGGTTTTAAACTACGGACGTGTAATTGCTTCGGGGCTTCCTGCGGAAATTCAGTCAAATGAAGAAGTTATAAAAGCGTACCTTGGTTCTGGCTATGAGGACGTTGGAGGAAAAAATGAGCATGCTTGAAGTTGAAAATCTTGTTGTTTCTTATGGAGCAATCAAGGCGCTGAAAGGAATTTCTTTCAATGTTGAAAAAGGCGAAGTCATTACGCTCATTGGCTCAAATGGGGCTGGAAAAACCACAACGCTTCATTCAATCAGCAACCTTGTAAAAAAGGCAAGCGGAACAATAAAATTTGAAGGAAAAGACATAACAAATATGAGCGCAGATAAAATTGTTCAGCTTGGGCTTATTCAAGTTCCGGAAGGCCGCAGGGTTTTTGCAAATATGAGCGTAAAAGAAAACCTTGAAATGGGTGCTTATTCACGCAAAGACAAAGATGCTATTAAAACTGACATGGAATGGTGCTTTGAACTTTTTCCGCGCTTAAAAGAAAGAATAGGACAAATTTCTGGAACACTTTCCGGAGGTGAACAGCAGATGCTTGCAATGGCCCGCGCGCTTATGTCAAAGCCGTCGCTTCTTTTGCTTGATGAGCCGAGCATGGGACTTGCTCCAATTCTTGTAGATGAAATTTTCAACATAATTGAAAAAATCAGCTCAGCAGGAACGACAATTCTTTTGGTTGAGCAGAACGCATACAAAGCGTTGTCAATTGCTAACCGCGCATATATACTTGAAACAGGTGTGATTTCAAAAAGCGGAAACGCTCAAGACTTGATAAAAGACAGTGCAGTAAAATCTGCATATTTAGGAGGCTGATTATGTTAGTAAAAGATGTTATGACTGAAAATCCTATAACAATTGGACCAGAGGCTTCTGTTCTTGAAGCGAAAGAAATAATGAGCAGAAACAAAATAAAAAAGCTTCCTGTTGTTGACAGAAGCGGCGCGCTCGTTGGAATTATTACAAACACTGATTTAGCAAAAGCTTCTCCTAGCGCGGCAACAAGCCTTGATATGTTTGAGCTTGGATATTTGCTAAGCAAGCTTTCAGTTGAAAAAACAATGGTAAAATCCGTAAAGACAACAACAGCAAACCAGACAGTTGAAGAAGCTGCCCGCCTCATGAATGACTACGGAATCAGCTGTCTTCCAGTTGTAAAAGAAAATCTGCTTGTTGGTGTTGTAACTGAATCAGATTTGTTTGCGACATTTATTGATATGTTCAATACAAGAACTCCTGGTGTGCGCGCAGTCGCAGTTGTTAATGAAATTCCCGGTGAGCTTGCAAAACTTGCCGTGGCTATTGCAGAAAAAAACGGAAACATTGTTTCGCTTGTAACTTCTGATGCCAGCGATTCCAAGCACAGAACTGTTACTGTAAAAGTTTCAAATATTTCCGAAGCAGAATTAAAATCTTTGCTTGAATCCAATAATGCTGAAATAAAAGACATAAGATTAGTTTAAAAATTTGCTGTTGACAGGAAGTGTTCCGCAGGTTTTCCAAAGCCTTTAGGTACACTTCCTTTTAATGTACGTATTGACCTTGTTATTATTTTTTGGTAAAATTTAAAA
>ERZ1034865.109-NODE-109-length-62989-cov-20.608797_pt1 | contig 62989 bp, 53 predicted proteins | sample MGYA00520632_ERZ1034865 | MGnify/ENA primary metagenome ERZ1034865 (study PRJEB33766, sample SAMN09781738) | gut metagenome | biome: gut microbiome | host: Homo sapiens | place: Madagascar | study: EMG produced TPA metagenomics assembly of the PRJNA485056 data...
GGGATACGGAATACCTACGAAGCCATAAGCTTCCGCTCGAAGCAGCGCTGGACAGATTGGCATATGTCCTTCCTGGTGCGCAGGTAGTACCTGTATGTGGTCGTGATCGATGAGTGCCCGAGCATCATGGCCACAGCTTCGATGCCGGCGCCCGCTTCGACTGCGATTGTCGCCCATGAGTGCCTGCGGCTGTACATGCCGATGCACGGCAAGCCATTTCGCCTGCAATGCGAGCTGATCTTCCGCGCAACCTGCGAGGGGCGCAACCCGCCGATGATTCGCCCCTTGGGCTTTCCGCAACCGCGCCAAACGTCCTTTATCCGCTCCAACGCGAAGCGCGGCAAATAAACCGTCCGCTCGCTTCGCTCGGTCTTGGGTAGGTACACATGCAAAAGCCCTTTGACCTCCTGCAACGTGCGCTTGATGCGCACGGCACCTGACCTCATGTCGATGTCATGCCATTCGATGCCGTAGGCTTCGCCAGGGCGCAGGCCGAGGCAGCTGGACAGCAGCACCGTAGGCTCAAGCTCATGGCCATGGAATCCTCTTAGCGTCTCGGCGACCTCGCCAGCCGTCAGTGTCTTCTCCTCTCGCTTCGGCTTGCGTGGAAGCTCGATCCCGATCGTCGGGTCCCAGATGCGTATGCCGAGGTTGGCGATCGACCAGCGGATCACCTGGCGGAGCGTCTTGAAGGCTTTGGCGGCCGCACCGGGCAGCTCGAACCCGTCAACCCATTCCTGAATCTCCTCGTGCGTTATGGATTCCAGCTCCATGTGCCCGAAGCGCGGCACGACATGGCAGCGCAGGGCGCTGGCGTAGCCCTCGCATGTGTTGGCTCGGCGGCGCTTGCGCTTCGCGGGGAGGTAGTGGCTGTAGGCGATTTCCTTCAATTTCATTTCGGTTCCTTCCAAATATTCAGGTCTAAATCCCAGACGCAGACGCGCTTCTCCGAGCGTGCGTGCGCCTGGGATTTTTCTTTTCCAAGGATCCATGAGCAAGTCGCGAATGCCCATGGATAAGCAAATAGCGATTACAGAAAGGAGGTCTGCATGGAGCAGATTCTAAGCGAGGGTCAGGCTTGGGCGGTGTGGCTCACTGTGGCCTTCATCGTGCTTGACGTGGTGTCTGGCATCGCCAAGGGCGCGAAGCTGGGTCAATTGTCGAGCTCGAAGATGCGCGAGGGCATCTGGCACAAGGCTGGCTACGTGCTGATCATCGCGCTTGCCGTGCTGATCGAGGTCGGGAGCAAGCACATCGACCTGGGCTTCACGGTGCCGCTCGTCATCCCAGCATGCGTGTACATCATCCTCAGCGAGGTGATGTCCATCTTCGAGAATGCCACGGTGCTCAACCCTCAGATCGGCGGCAGTGGCCTGACAAAGCTCTTCAACGTGGGCAAGGGCGGTGACAGCCATGAATAAGCATCAGAAGAAGGCGCTGTTCGAGCTGATGGCGCTCATGCTCGCGATGGTCCTGGGCGCCACGCTGCTTCTCCCGGGCGCGGCTCACGCCTACACCCAGAAGGAGACGATCTGCAACCAGGGGCACGGCTCGCTGAGCGCCGATTATCTTGTTATTCACGAAACCGCGAACCCTGGCGCTAGCGCGTACAACCACTACCGCCTGTACTCCCGAGGCTACTCTTACGCGGTGCATTACGTCATGGAGCTTGACGGCAGCGTGGTCTACCACACGATGGCCGACAACCGAAAGAGCTGGTCGGTCGGCAACGGAAACTCGCGCGTGGTGAGCATCGAGCTTTGCCACGCCACGAGCCGCGCGGACTTCGACAAGCAGTGGGAAGAAGCCGTTAAGTGGGCGGGCGACTACCTGAACTCGCGCGGTTGGGGAATCGACCGCATGATCAGCCACAACGACGCTCGCCTAATGTTCGGCGGAACCGATCACCAGGATCCGCTGAGCTACTTCGCGCAGTACGGCAAGAGCTGGAATATGTTCAAGGCCGCTGTGCGCGACTACATGGGCACGGGCCAGGTCGGCGGCACTGTTGAGCAGGGGACTGCGCAGCAGCCAACCGCTAGCGCATCCAGCTCCAAGAGCATGGGCGTTTTCACCTCCACCGCTTCTGCCCTCAACGTCCGCAAAGGCCCTGGAACCGGCTACGGCATCGCCCGCAGCGCCTATGCCAAGGGCACGCGCTTCGACCTCTACGAAGTCCGCAATGGTTGGGGACGAACCCCGAGCGGCTGGATCTGCTTGCAGTACACCACATACGGTGGCGGCAAGGCTGCTACAACCATAGCATCTAGCAACAGCACGTACCGCGTGACCGCATCGGCGCTCAACGTCCGCTATGGCGCGGGACAGGGATACGGCAAGGTCTCCTACCGCAACCTCACTTCCAACGCCAAGGCTCACGCCTACACCAACGGGTGCCTGAAGCGCGGAACCCGCGTCACCGTCATGGAGGTGCGCGGCTCCTGGGCGAAGATCCCAAGCGGCTGGGTCAGCATGGACTACTTGGCAGCCGCCTAATCGCGCCGAATCACTTAAAAGATTCGGCTTGTCACTAAAAGCCTTGAGTGACGTTTTAGTGATAGGATAGGATCACTGAAGCCGCCTACGCCTCTGGCGCAAGCGAAACAAGGCGGCGTACAAACGAACGGGGGGCACCTGGCTTAGCGCTGGGTGCCCCCCGTTTTTTTTGTTTGTATCGGCTTTAATCCTCGCCCTCGAATACCGTGAAGGACTGGTCGTCGGCAACCTCCGTGAGGTCGGCTTCCTCCTGCGCGGCCTTCAACCCTGGCCAGCCGAACTCGACCTCGTATCCCATATGCTCTAGCTCATGAGCGATGAGCAGCGCCGTGGCGTTGGACATCTGCCAGCAAGCTGGGTCTGCCTCTGGGTGAGCGCGTGCGTACTCGGTGGCGCTTGCCCAGTAGGTGATGAAGACCTTCCCAGGCGCTGACCCCTGATCCTCCTTCGCCTCGATCTCGTCGAGGAAAGCATTGACAGTGCGCAGCTGTTCGAAGCGCGCGTCTTTGAGGATCATCCACGCTTCCTCACGTGGGCTGTACCCGGTCGCGTCTGGGTTCTCCCACCGCCTGACGCTTCTAGAGTCGATTCCCAGGTCACGTGCCAGGTGCGCCTGGCTGATACCCACCATCTCGCGCAGCGCGCGGAAGTTCGCCTTCGTGTGCTCCATGTTCTCTCCTTAATCGAAGTGGAGCCGCGCTAGGCGGCTACCTAGTTGTATTGCGTGAATGCTATGCGCCCAATGCAGCCATCTTCCCGGCCATCAGGCAGATGTGAATCTGCTCGGCTGCTTCATCTCCGTCAACGTCAACGCCCATCTTCTCGATTGCCTCTGCGGCGATGCCCTTCATCGCTTCCTCGTCAAAGTCCTTCGCGAGGTTGCTGGTGATCGCTTCGGCAATCTCCTCAGCGCCCATGCAGTCGTTGAGGAGTCCGCTGATGCCGTTGACGTCGCATTCTCCGCGGAAGGCGCTGAACTCGATATTGATGTCGGCTTTGGTTATGTCGTGCTTCTCAGCGATCTCCCAGAAGTCCACGTCCTCGCGCTGGACGAACGCACCGTCCACGTACTCGAATGCTTCACGGGCGATTGCTTCAGCATCGAAACCGTCCACGTACTCACCGAGGGCGGGTACTACCTCGTAGCTGAGAACATCGTCGATGGTGGTGTACTTTTTCATTTCAGTCATTCCCCCTATTGGGTCTCGGCGGGCCTCTTTTCTTGCCCTTCCTTGTGTCTCTATTATAAGTCCTATGTAGGACTAAGACAAAAAGGGGGGGTCCGGCCTTTTCTATTCTTCCATGGAAGAATTTATGGAAGAATCGTCCGCTTTCGTTCGTTTCGTCAGTTTCGTATGTTTCCTCTACATGCGTTTGACCTGCGGATTTGGTTTCGTATGTTTCGTCGGTTTCGTTGAGATATGGCTAAGGGAGGAACTTCAAGTTCAATTAATCGCTGTGCCGTCCTATGGGCGGCACTTTTGCTATCAGGGCGAGGTTGCGCTACTCACTGCTGGCGTGCCTAAAGAACCCATGCCTGGGTTGAGTGGGGTACCAGCCGATCAATGGTGTTAGTTCAGTTTTCGGTAATAGCACCCCCATCCTCGTCGGCAATTCCTTGTCCCTTCTTTAGGGTGCGTGGGTGGCTAGTCTTTATAGTCCTCTGGGTTTTTGGCGCTACTTCCCGTGGTTTCTTGGTAAGTGCGCAATTCGTGGCCAAATCGAACAGCGTTTTCTCCAAAGCGTTGGGCTATCAGATCGTTTGCTTCAAGGAGCTTCTTGTTTGCTTTTGCTTTTCTGATAAGGGGGCTATTGATGCTTCCTTCGTTTGTTTCGCTGTTTGGCGCAATGTCGAACAACGTTCCTTGTACAGGATCGTCGTTGAAGCCGCTTACTCCAACGCCTACGAGGCGTAAGGGCTCCCATCCGTCCCAAACCTCATTGAGCATGCTGTAGAGCTCGGGAAGCCACGCAAGATCGTTCGTTCCGAGGTCGGCTTTATGTCGTTGGCAGGTGCGTACCGAAAGATCTTCTCTTCGAATCTTCAAATGAAGGGTGGTGCCTTCTATCCCTTTGCGGCGCAAACGTCTACCAACCTTATGAGCCATGGTGGCAATGCGAGCTTGGATTTCTTTTCTATCGGTGAGGCTTACCGCAAAGCTGATTTCGTTAGAAACCGATTTTGCTGGCTCATGAATGCTTGCTACGGCGGTGTCGATCCCTCGACAGCGATCCATCATCAGTTTCGTGTTCTTGCCAAAAACTTGTTTTAGCAATGCTGGATCCGCGTTAGCTACATCTCCTAATGTGCGTAAGTGGTAGGCGTTCAGCTTTTTTTGTGCCACAGGTCCAATCCCGCTCATTTCGGCAACGGGGAGGGGAGCTAAAAAAGCCGCTGACTCGCCGGGATACACAACGGTTAGGCCACGAGGTTTGTTTTGATTTGAGGCGATTTTTGCCACAGCTTTCGATTCACCAAGACCGATCGAGCACGTAATGCCGAGTTCAGCGACGTGTTGCTGGATGCGCTTTGCTATGGTTACTGGGTGCTCCCGATTGGTCCTCGTTGGTGTGATGTCGAGAAACGCCTCATCGATGCTTACCTGCATCAGGTGAGGTGATTCGTCTTGCAAGATGCCCATGACCTTCTGCGATAGTTCGCGATATCTATGGAAGTTGCCAGGTGTCCAAATGGCTTGCGGGCACAGGCGGGCCGCGGTGGATGAGGGCATGGCAGAGTGTACGCCGAATGTACGCGCTTCGTAGGATGCCGTGGATACGACACCGCGCTTTGTGGGATCGCCTCCGACGATGACGGGTTTCCCTTTCCATTCTGGATGGTCGAGCTGCTCGACCGATGCGAAGAAAGCATCAAGGTCCATAAGGATTATGGCTGTTCCATTCCAGGGGCGCAGTGGATGGCTATGTGGTTCGGCTTGAATCATGTTACCAGTGTACCAGTGGGCCTTTTGGGACTACTGGATTGTAATGGTATAGCGGGCTGGGTTTCGTCGCCCTATGTGAATCGCAGCGCAAGGCGTTGGCGTTGGGATTGTTGAAGGTGTCCGAGGCGGTTTGATTAGCGCTCGCTTGCCAAGAAGAATAGAGCAAGAGTGCCAGGTCCAGAGTGGGCGCCAATTACCGGATCGACGTAATTTACCAGATATTTTGTTACGCCAAATTTTTTGGTTATGAGGCTCTGCAAGTATTCCACGTCTTCAATGCAGTCGCCGTGTGAAATGCCAACTACCTGATCGGCAACAGGAGCATTTGCCGTAGCTTCCATGTGCTCAACCAGGCCTTGGATGCTCTTTTTACGTCCACGCTTTTTTTCGAGGGGGATAAGGTGGCCTTCGTTGTCCACATGCATTACAGGTTTGATTCTAAGCATGCTGCCAGCGAAGGCGGCCGTTCGGGACACGCGTCCGCCGCGATAAAGAAACATCAAATCATCTACGGTGAACCAGTGAGCTAAATGCAGTTTGTTTTCGCGTACCCACGCAGCAACTTCGGCCAAAGAGGCGCCCTCTTGCTTCATTTTTGCGGCATAGTACACGAGGAGGCCTTCTCCCATAGATGCCGCGAGGGTGTCAATGCATTCAATGGTGCGCTCGGGAAAACGCGTGCGCAGATCGTGGCTCAGCGTCTCGATGGAATTGTAGGTGCCAGAAAGACCACTGGAAAAGCCTAGGTAAAGGATATCTTTTCCCGATTCGAGAATTTCAGTAAGCAGTTTTTCGGAGTTTGAGAGATTCGGCAGTGATGTGGTGATTACTTTTCCTTCGCGCATCATGGTATAAAACTGCTTCAGGTCGGTGTTTTTTCCTTTGAGGTAGCTTTGGTGTTGTACGCCGTCGACCATGAAGGTTAGGGGGAGGATTTCCAGTTCGAGTTCGTCGATAAGAACCTCGGTGAGGTTGCAAGAAGAATCGGTGACAATCTGATAAGGCATAGTGCGTCCTCCCCATAAAGATGCGTGTTCCCTGTTAGGGTAGCACATCGCTTACTAGGCAAAATGAAACTTTCACCTGCGCTTTGTTGGTTTGTTGAACGATTGATGATGGTTTTCATCGGAGCTGCAGACTGAATAGGGAAGCGCGAATTGCAAGTCGCTGTATTTCTAGACGGCCTCATTCGATTTGGCTGTTGTCCAGTTGAAACTTGCGTTAGATCAGATGATGTCGTTCAAGGAATGCCTCAATTAGCAGATTAACCTCAGCTGGATTGTCGCAATTCGCGTTATGACCAGCCCCTTCAACCCAGCAGATCGGATTGCCCTCTTTCTCAGCCCACTGCTGGTTATATCGGGTGATAAACCCCGCCCGGTCTTTCTCTCCGCAAATAAGCAGTGTCGGGCATTCGAGTTTATAGGTTTTGTTCTTCTCTATTTCCTGCGATAGTGCTTTGTACCCATGGCTAATGAGCTTGCAGTACTCCATTTTTCGATAATCGAGCATCATCCTTTTCATCAGGAGCTTTCCTTTGGTAGTTTCAGCGCACCCGTTTGCGCCTGACCAGAGAATTAATTGCCAGGGAAGGCATATGTAAACTAAATAAGTATGTTTAAGTGCCCAGAGTTCCCACGTGCGGTAATGGCTGCGCCCGAGGGGTGCGGAATCAATTGAAATGAAGGCCAGCGTCTTTCCTGGGAAGCGTTCCATGAACGCCTGAGATATATAGCCTCCCATGGATTGACCTACGAGTATTGGATTGTTGATACCCTCCGATTCCAGGAGGTTGTTGAGCCATGCTGCAAGTTGCCCGATGGTCCAGGTGGCATCAAACGGTCGGGACTTTCCGTGTGATGGCGGATCCCATACAAGCAGGTTCGCCTTCCCCTTAAAGTGCTCTAGCTGATCTTTGAACAGGTGGTGATTGGCGGTAAGGCCCGGGAGGAAAACAAGCCATGGTTTCGTTGGGGTTTTGGAAGCGTTGATCCAATATGTTATCAATCCCTGCTCAGTGGGATAATTTTTTTGAATCATGATGCCGCCTTTAGAGGGGGTGTCGGTGCTTGAATTATTGTATCCCGTTTTGTCTAGCAACCATTTGTTGCTGGTTTCACCGGATGCGGGGCATTACAGTGGGAAATGCCTGATAGTTCAACGAAAAGGGTGATAGCAATGAAGCTTAATGAAACGATAGCAGAAGCGAGGAAACGCAAAGGACTCACTCAGGAACAGCTTGCGCAAAAGCTCTATGTGACACGCCAGGCAGTTTCCCGATGGGAGCGAGGTGAAGTTGTTCCTGGAATCGACATGTTGAAGCTTATCGCTATAACTCTCGAAGAGCCTATCGCCCACTTGCTTGACATGCCGGAGCATTATTGTGAAAGCTGCGGCATGATGCTCTCACCTGATGAGTATGGTACTGATAGCGACGGCACCAAGACCGATCATTATTGTAAACGGTGCTTTGAACAGGGAAAATACACCTACGAAACAACTATGGAGGCAATGATAGAGGATTGTGCGCCTCGCTTAGCGGAAAACACTGGCATGACAAATGACGAAGCGGTTTCGCTGATGGGTGCCGTGCTTCCCCATCTTCAGCGGTGGAGTGCTTCCTATGCGAACGAAACCCGAAACTAAGCTATCTGAATCATTTCCCGTTTTGTTTGCGGAGTAGGGGAGCTGTTTGGTTGATATCATTGAGCGAGTCATTTTAAGGGGTGCTTATGTCTGATTTGATATCGCTCAATATGGGGAATTTGACTGCTGCAGTCGATCCTATGGGTGCGCAGCTGTACAGTCTGAAATTGAACCAAAGCGAGTATTTGTGGCAAGGCAACCCGGCTTTCTGGTCGCGCCGTGCACCAATTTTATTCCCTATAGTGGGCTCACTTCGCAATGGCAGGGCCGAATCTGCTCAAGGAACTTGCACCATGGGGCGCCACGGCATCGCTCGAAACTACGAACATGTCATCGAAAGCAGGGACGAGTCTTCAGTAACGTTTAAGCTGGCTAGCGATAAGGAAATGCTGGAAGCATATCCCTTTCGCTTCACGCTGAAAACTACGTATTCACTGGTTAGCGAACGAACGCTGTCTCAAACATTCTGTGTCACGAATGATGATTCTGCCCCAATGCCCTTTTGCATTGGAGGTCATCCAGCTTTCAACATCCCTGTTCCTGGTGCGGTAGGCGAATCGTTCGAGGACTACATTCTGAAGTTCGATAAGCCTTGGAATTGCATGCTGCCAACAATCGGGGAGGACGGCCTTATGCGTCGGGATGAGCTTCGTGAGTGTCCGGCGGGTGCTGACTTCATTCAAATCAATCATCGTTGCTTTGATCATGATGCTCTGGTTTTTACCGACGTTCCTGAAAGAAGAGTGACTTTGTTGGGCTCAAAGAGCAAACATGGGGTTCAGATCGATTTTCCTGATTTTAGGTATTTAGGCGTCTGGTCAGCGGCTAATGATGCTCCCTTTGTTGCGCTTGAACCTTGGACAGGTCATACAACGGCATGTGATGAAGGGGATATTTTCGAAGAAAAGGCAGGAATGACCATCCTGCAGCCTGGTGAATCTGATACGCGCACATTCCGTATCACCTTGTTTTAGATTCGCTTGCGCTTTCGTTTGGTGGCGGCTTTGATCTCAATTTGCTGGTTTGTGTCGGCTTTAGTTCTTAGCGGAGATGCCAAGTCGCCGCTTGAGTCGAAAGGGAGGGATCGGGGCTATAATTCTCCTTGATTCGACTTTACGAAGGAGGTGAGGCTGATGACGAGCAAACGCGCAAGGCATGTTTCCAGCAAAGGCACGGTATGGCATATGTCTTCAGATCAGGCTACGTTAGCGAAAATGCCGAAGTACAACGGCTACGCCTGCGGCTATGGTGTTCATGGAAATGCGAAATACCATCGTGCAAAATCGAAACGTGCTTGGAAAGCGCAGATGCAAAAAGAAGGAGCCTCTCGGGGCTCCTTCCTTTTGTGGGCTATGTGCTGTGGGGGTGCGGCTTTAATGGTCGCTCTTCCTCATATTGATATACTCGATAAGCTCGCTTCGCTTATGAATATTCACCTTTTCATATATATGCCTGATATGAGTATTTACGGTATGGGGTGATATCACCAGCTTGCTTGCAATGTTCGAAGCGGTGTTTCCTCGAGCGATAAGCCTTAGGATTTCGCCTTCGCGTTCCGACAGTGCAAATTCGTCGATGATCTGTTCGCACACTACGTCTACCTGCGCCGGGCTTGCCGGTGCACTAATTAGGTGCACAATGTTAGATTCGCGTTTGCTCATGGGAACCTGCGCTATGGCAATAAGGCAAATGAAGCCGAGGCAGGTGTAGGTCACTACATCGGTGGACGCCAGCCCAGCTCTTTCGTAGAAAACTGCTAATGCGTTTCCTGTTGCTATGCCCATACGCGCACAACCGATCGAGAGTGCGAATGAAATGGTGGGCGGGAAGAAGCCTCGTTTAACCAAGATTCCGAAGTAAACAAGCAGCGATATCTCGAGTACGCAAGAGATAACCAGGCTCATCAAGAAAGCCGGGGTGTTAAACATGCCATCTGCAATAAAAAGGCAGAAGGCAAGGATGGTGAGTACCAGGAACCACGGGAACATCTTGAAGATGCCGTACTGCTGTTTGAGATAATTCGTTGCTGCTGAGGCGATAAAGAAGCAAGCACCCATGGCTATTACACCTACAACAAAGGAACTTTGTTCCAAGGGAAGGTTTTCCCAGGGGATGATTGCTGCCAAGTAATAACAGGCAGCACCGACCAAGAATCCAATGAAGCAAATTACGATTGCATTGCTTAGCGCTGGCTTCGTGGTGCTTTTGGGTAGCAAAACGGGATAATTACGCGTTTCTTGTTTTTCCTCGTATACAAGCAGCGTTCCCGAAATCACGACAAGCGCTGTAGTGAACACGGGAACCAAGATGGTAGGCAGAGCAAGGCCGATCAAGACCAAAATGAAAAGCGTGCCGCTGAAAACCATGCCGATATGCGGCATGGAAAACTGGGCGTGCATTCGCGTTAGGCACTCGCCCCACAAAATGAGCATCAAGCCTTCAAGTCCTCCTGCGACGCAGGCAAGAACATATATCGATAAATTGGTCGGAAAAAAGCCCGGCATGTATTGCAGGGTGATTGAACAAAGCGCCAAGCCTATAGGGATGCCGTATGAAAGGTTCTTGTTGTCGGAGAGGTGTGTTCCTCTCTTTATTACGAAAGCGGTAAAGAGCATGGTGATTGATCCCGCCAGCAGGTTAATAAGCCATGCCTCGGTTACTTGATCATTTAGAAGCTCTGTGCCGAAAAACGAATCTGGAATGAACCAAAGAATGTAGTGGTACGTGAGCAGAAATGAGATTCCAAGGTACTTAAACGACGTGTTTGTGAGCACCTTACGTACGTAATCTTTGGTGTTCTGACCTTCTTGAGTCGCTGTTTTATCAATTTGCTCATCATGCTTTTCGATTGAGCTTTCGAGGTCCGTTTTGGACGTTGTCATGGCCCCTCCATAACGTTCTGCAATTAAAACCCCATATCAGACGGTTATTTAATCATAGTAAACCACCTCTCACTATGTATCACTAGTTTATAGGTAATCGCTGTCTCTGCTCACTTTAGATATCACTATTTTCTCTGCAGCTTGGTAATCATGCCACTCTTGCGATGAACACGTTCATATTTTTTCCAATAATCCAGGTATCGGCAATCGCGAAAGAAGAAACGCCGAAGGGCTTCGTCCAATAGAGACATGGGGATGGATCTGACGAAGCTTTCCATTGGAGTTATTGCAAGGAGAAAGGAACCGCAATGGCAATTATGGCTAAAAGCATGGGTGAGGTGACATATAAAGACATCTCGTCCCTGCACAAGTGGGCACTGGTAATTTTGATCTCGATGGGATCGTCTATTATCTATGCGCCTATGTACCTTAAGAACGTTTTCTACGATCCGCTGATGCAGGCTCTCGGATGCACCAATGCGGACCTCGGCATGATGGTTTCCGCATACGGCTTGGCTGCAATGATTTGTTACCTGCCTTCCGGCATCATTGCAGACAAGTTCCGCATGCGCACCTTGGCTACGGCAGGCTTCCTCGCAACGGCAGTTCTGGTATTCATCTACGCAACGCTTCCTTCTGTAGGTGTTTGCCTGGCGCTCTTCGTTGCAATGGGCGTAACCTCCATCCTTGTATGGTGGGGCACCCGCTTCAAGGTTGTTCGTCTGTGCTGCGAAGAAGAAGAGTATGCATCCAAGATCGGCATTAGCTACTCTATTTATGGTGTAACCGGTCTTATCGTTGGTCTTATCAATGCAGCTATCATTGCTGCACTCTCCAACACGCTTGGTGTTGCTGCAGGCGTTCAGGTTATGATCATCTTCCTTGGTGTTGTTATTGCAATCCTGGGCGTTATCTCCTTCTTCCTGATCCCTGACTTCAAGGGCGAAATCAACAAGGACGCTAAGCTCTTCAGCCTTTCCGAGGCAATCGAAGCTTTCAAACATCCCGGCGTTATTTGGGCATGTATTGCATACTTCTGCGTATACGCTGTATACCAGGGCGCAACCTACACCACGCCTTACCTCACTCAGTGCTTCGGCGCTGACGGCAACCTGGTAAACGTTGTAGGCCTCATTCGTACCTATGGTATTGGCCTCCTCGCTGGTCCGGTAGTTGGCTTCATCGCTACGAAGATTAAGAGCCCCTCTAAGACCATCATCGGCACGTTCATCCTCACGGTTGCGGTACTTATCGGCTTCATCATGTTCCCGCAGTCGACCGAAGGCGCACTCGTTGCATCCGCTCTGGTTGTTCTCTTCGGCTTCACCACCTACGGTGCATTCTCCATTGGCTCTTCTCCTCTGTCCGAGGTAAAGATTCCGATGCGAATCTTCGGTACCGCAGCTGGTCTGCTCTCCGTAGTTGGCTTCATGCCTGACGTATTCATCCACACCTGGTACGGCTCCATGATCGATGCTCAGGGTACCGCGGCTTACTCCGGCATCTTCACCATCGAGATCGTTCTCGCAGTAATCGGTATCTTCTGCCTGTTCATGCTTCTCCGCACGGTTAAGAAGCACTTTGGCACCACCGAGGTTACTGAGACTGAGGAAACTGCCGAATAGCGGCAAGTAGTTACGACTCATCGGCCCGGGCAGCAATGCCCGGGCACTAAGAAGGGAAGTACCATGAACAAGCTTGACGTTCTGAACCTAATCAGCCCGCAGACGAAAGCGGTGCTGGAAGTGGAGGACAGCCTTGCTGGCGACGCTAACGACACCAGCGTGGGTTTCGAGCAGATGCGCGCGAATTACATTGAAGGACGAAAGTTCTGGGTTGCGGGCGGTCCCGAAATGGTGGCTAAGCTCGACTCGGAGATTGATGGCCCCAACGGCGCAATTCCCGTTCGCTTCTACTATCCCACTGAGGAATCTTACAAGGGGCGTACCGATGGTACGACGAAGACCCCGACCATCGTATACGTACACGGTGGCGGTTGGGTTTTGGGCAACCTTGAAACGCACGATCGTATCTGTCGTGTACTTGCCGAAAAGAGTGAGGCAATCGTGGTGGCAGTTGATTATCGCCTGTCTCCCGAAGCTAAGTTCCCCTCGGCTGTCCATGAAGTTGCTGCGGTAGCAAAGCATCTTCATGAAAATGCCGATCAGTACGGTATCGATGCTGATCGCATGGGTATGGCTGGCGACTCCGGTGGAGCACACCTGAATCTCGCCGCAACCCTTTACCTTCGCCAGGAAGTGGGCGATGCCTCCTACATCAAGGCATTGCTTCTTTACTACGGCTGCTACGGTTTGACCGATTCCGCATCTCGTCGACTTCTCGGCGGTGCTTGGGATGGTCTGACTGAAGAGGATTGGAAGTTCTATCTCAGCAATTACGCTGAAGACCCTGTGGCAATTCTGAGCGAGCCGTATTGCAACCTCTTCCTCAACGATCTGTCTCGCGACATGCCTGCGTGCTACATCGCAGCAGCTGAGTACGACCCCCTGAAGGACGACTCAGCAACCCTCGCAGCAATTTGCGAACAGTACGGAACTCCTTGCAAGTACGAGGTGTTCGAAGGCACCATCCACGCATTCCTGCATTACACGCGAGTGCTCGATGATGCAAACGATGCTCTTGAGCATGGCGCCAGCTTCTTCCGTGAAGTATGCGGCATGGGCTTGAGGGGTATCAACTAGCGAATTATCCCAGCGCTGTGAGCGACGGGGGTTCGAAATAGCTTTTGCGGGCCGGGAGAGGAACCACGATGGCTTGCAAGGGCAAAACAAAACTTGACGGCACGGGCCGTCGGAAAAGGAGGACACAATGGATTTCAAGTTGAGTGATGATCAGGAGCTCATCGTTCAGGCATACAAGGACTACATGGAAAGTGAGCCTTGGGACCAGTACTTCCTGGAGTGCGACGAAAAGCATGAGTATCCGCTTCGCTGGGTTAAGGGTCTGTGCGATCTCGGCTTCGATCAGATCATGCTTCCCGAGAGCCATGGCGGTGCCGGCCTTGAGCAGCCTCTCGTAACCCTGATGGCTGTATACGAGGTTCTTGGTCAGTACGGTGGACCTACCTACGTTCTGTACCAGCTTCCCGGCTTCGAGACCATCATTCGCGAGGGTACTCAGGAGCAGATCGATGCTGTAATGGCTTACCTCGGCACCGGCGAGCAGATCTGGAACTCCGCTTGCACCGAGCCCGGCGCTGGCTCTGACGTTTCTAGCCTGACCACCAACTACAAGCGTCGCGACGGCAAGATCTACCTGAACGGCACCAAGACCTTCATCACCTCTTCCAAGGGTGTTAAGTGGCTGGTAATCATGGCTAAGAACGCTGATGATCCTTCCGTATTCACCGAGTTCATGGTTGATATGACCAAGCCCGGTGTTGAACTTGGCCCTCTGAACAAGCTTGGTCTTCGCATGGACAGCTGCTGCGAGGTTTACCTCAACGACGTTGAACTTGAAGAGTCCGACATCTTCGGCAAGGAAGGCAACGGCTTCAACCGCGGCATCGGCGACTTCAACTTCGAGCGTTGGCTGGTAGGCGCTTGCGACTACGGTACGGCAATTTGCGCTTACGAGGATGCCCTTAAGCACGCTAACACCCGTGAGGCATTCGGCAAGACCATTGGTCGTTTCCAGCTCAACCAGCTCAAGATCGCTGAAATGACGATCAAGCTCGACGCCATGAAGAACATGCTTTACGAAACCGCATGGAAGGCTGACATGAACGGTGGCAACCTCGACGCAGGCGAAGCCGCAATGTGCAAGTACTTCTGCGCAAACGCTTCTTTCGAGGTCGTAGACGACGCTATGCAGATTATGGGCGGCATTGCAGTTGCTTCCGAGCACCGCATCAACCGCATCTGGCGCGACCTGCGTGTTGATCGTATCTCCGGTGGTACCGACGAGATGATGATCCTCACCACCGCTAAGAACGCTCTGAAGAAGTATCGTCAGTAGCTTTCTCTCTCAGCACCGCGAGGGGATCGCGGAGTTGTGACGGATTTTCTGCTAAGAGGGGCCCCTCTGGGGCCCCACATCAAGGAGGAAAAATATTATGGCAATGCCAACTGAAAAACCATCATTCGGTACACTCGACGGCGTTAAGGTCGTTTATGCAGCAGTAGAGCTCGCTTGCCCCAAGGCTTGCGACCTCATGGCTGACTGGGGTGCTGACGTTACCTGGCTCGAGAACACTGGCGCAGGCGACACCATCCGCGACACCGCTTACATCAAGCAGGCTGAGCGTCGCAACCAGCGTTCTGTTGCTCTCAACTACTTCTCTGAAGAAGGTAAGGAAATCTTCTTCAAGATGATCAAGGATGCGGATATCTTCCTCGAGGCATCCAAGGGCGGCACCTGGGCACGCAAGGGGATCACTGACGAGGTTCTCTGGGCTATCAATCCTAAGCTCGTTATCGTTCACATCTCCGGCTTTGGTCAGGAGGGTGATCCTAAGATGGTTAAGCGCGCCGCTTACGACCTGACGGTAATGGCTTACTCCGGTCTTATCATGCAGAACGGTACCGAGGAGCAGCCCATGCTTCCTGGACCTTACATGGGCGACTACCTGAACACCCTGATGATTGCTGCATCCACCCTGTCTGCTCTGTATCGTGCAGAGAAGACCGGCAAGGGCGAGTCCATCGACCTTGCTATGTATGAGACCCTGCTGTCCATCGGTCAGTACTACCTCGTTGACTACCTCAACGCAGGCATCAAGTGGCCTCGTCCTGGCGCACGTAACCAGAACCTCTGCGGTATCGGCGAGTTCCAGTGCAAGGATGGCTTCCTGGGCGTATGCCTCTACGGCGTAGACCAGAACAAGCACTTCCTGGAGACCATCGGTCTTGGTCACCTGTGGGGTACCGAGGATATCCCCGAGGATACCTCCGGTCTGTGGCTGTCTAATCCTCATGCCGATGAGATCCAGAAGGCATTTGAGGACTACTGCCTCGAGCATTCCAAGTACGAGATCGAAGAGGATTTCGCTGCTCATCGTATTGCTGCTCAGGTTGTTCTTGATATGGAAGACCTGGTTAAGGAAGAGCATCTTGCTCTGCGCAACACGTGGGTTGATTGGAAGACCGCTGATGGCGATACCTTCCATGGCTTGGGCGTATTCCCCAAGTTTAAGAACAACCCCGGTGAGATCTGGCGTCCTATGCCTCACCAGGGCGGCGACACCGTCGACGTACTTACCAAGCTTGGTTACACCGAGGATCAGATCAATGAGCTCCTCGAAGCCGGCGTGGTAAAGGCTAGCTAAGCATTCTTTCCAATAGCCGCCAATTTGACCTTCTTCCCCCTCCCTTATTGGTTGGCTCGTTATTCCTGTGCCCCTCCTGGGTTTTCCCAGGAGGGGTGAATGAGAGGGGTTGCGTTTCTCCGCGAAAGGGCGGACGGGTTACTGGGAGTTGTCCGTCCTTTCGTTGAGAAATGTTAAACGGCATGGGGGTGTCGTTAAAGTGCGAAAGGCTAAAGCCCTTCGTTGAATAAAGGGGGATGAACAAGATGACCGATATCGTGGGAAATGAAACACTTCGCAGCTTATGGGAAACCATGGCCGATCGATGCGCTAACCGCGACTTTATGGTTTTTGAGAATCGTGTAGGTAGTGTTTTCGAGTATACCTACGCTCAGTTCGACGAAGACGTTAACCGAATTGCTAACGTTTTCCTTTCCCTTGATGTGCAGAAGGGCGATTTTGTGGCCCTTCATTTGCATAGCTCTCCAGAGTTTTTGATGTGCCTGTTCGGCCTTGCGAAAATCGGCGCTGTCGCTGTTCCTGTGAACGAACAGTATCTTGCGGATGAGACCGAGTACATTCTTGACACTGCTCAGGTTAAATGCGCAGTTGTCGAGCCTTTGTATCTTGCTACCTACCAAGAGCTTGTAAGGCGTGGACGTAGGTTCGAGAAGGGCATTCTTGTTGCTCGCGCAGGTCAGGATTCGCCAGTATGCGATATTGAATATCCTTCCATGTTCTGCCGTTCTAGGCAGCAGCCTCAGGAAGAACAGGCATTTTACGATTTTTGGAGTATGCGTTGCGCTGAGCAGCCCGTATTACGCGAAAAGCGCCCGCTTAGCTCCTCTGATCCTGCTCAGATTATCTTTACGTCTGGCACCACTTCGCGTCCGAAAGGCGTTGTGGTTACCCATGCGAACATGATTTTCTCCGGCCTGTATGGCGACTGGGAAGTTTCCCTTCGTGGCTCTGATCGCGTTCTTTCGACAATGCCGGCATGCCATTCCAACTTCCAGCTTGCCGCGCTTATGCCGGTTGTTACCGCTGGAGCGACGATTATCATTGTCGAAAAGTTCTCAGCTCATCGCTTCTGGAAGCAGGTAAGGCACTATCGCGCCACGGTTATCCAGCTCGTTGCCATGATGCTTCGTACGGTAATGCTTCAGGAGGTTGATCCTGAAGAAAAGAACCATTGCGTACGTGAAGCTTTGTACTTCATTAGCGTTTCTGATGAAGAGAAGGAAGCCTTTGAGGAGCGCTTTAACGTTAAGATCATGAATACCTATGGCTCTACCGAAAGCATCGGCTGGGTATTGACTGATCCACCTGTTGGCAAACGCATGTGGCCTTCGGTCGGACGTGCTGGCTTGAGCTATGAGGTTCGTATTGCCGACAAGAACGATAATGAGCTTCCGCACGGTGAGACGGGTGAGATTCAGGTTAAGGGCGTTCGAGGGAGGACCTTGATGCTCGAATACCTGAACAACCCCAAGGCAACAGAAGAGACCTTTAGTGCCGATGGTTGGCTGAAGACGGGCGATCAGGGTTACCAGGACGATAATGGCTGGTTCTACTTCGTTGATCGAAAGTCGAACATGGTAAAGCGTGCCGGAGAGAATATCTCTACTAGTGAAATCGAGAAGATTCTCGAAGAGCATCCTTTGTGCGCAGAAGCTGCGGTAATTGGCGTCGAAGATCCGATTCGCGACATGGCGCTTAAGGCATTCGTTCTTCCTGTAAAGGGCGCAAAACTGACCCCTGAAGAGGTTGAGGAGTATTGCCGAAAGCATATGGCATCGTTTAAGGTGCCGTCATTTTTTGAGATCGTTTCTGAGTTTCCTCGAACATGCAGCATGAAAATCGAGAAGAAGCTTCTGAAATAGCTCGTTTTCAACGGGGCAAGAGGGGAGGGGGAGCACATGATCTGCTCCTCCTTATCATATGGTGAGGCATTGCCTCGCGATGAGGAGAGCGGCGCGTGGGATTGTGTAGCGCCGCGTAGAGGGTTGATAATAAATGAGCGCATCGAGTAATAACCAATCTGTAGCGGAAAGACCTCCTACCGCTTCTATAGGAAATAGTCTGGGGGATACTGCAAGAAAGGCCAAGAGCGCCGCTAAGCGAACGGCAAAACGCACCATCGACGATGTGTCAATGACGCCGTTCCTTCGTAAGATTGTTTTCTTTTCGAGCGGCGGATCGTTTCTGGACGGTTATGTGCTTGCGTTGATTGGCGTTGCGTTGACGCAGATTACTCCTCTGTTTGATCTTACTGAAACATGGAGCGCATTGATCGGTGCTTCGGTATTTTTGGGCATTTTGATCGGCACCGTTGTTGGTGGTTATCTTACCGACCTTATCGGGCGTCGCGTTATGTTCATCATCGACTTGATAGCTATTGCAGCGTTCTCGATTTTCTCGGTTTTTGCTGCCGATCCTTTGAGTTTGGTAATTGCACGTTTCTTCATCGGCGTGTTTGTAGGGGCGGATTATCCCATTGCGACGTCGATGATCGCCGAGTTTACCCCTACGCATCATCGCTCCATTTCTATGGGGATGGTTTCAGCGGCTTGGTATCTAGGTGCTACGGCGGCAGCATTTGTTGGCTATGCGCTCTATGCATACGACGATGGTTGGCGTTGGATGCTGGGCAGTGCCGTTATTCCCTGCGTGATTCTGCTTGTTGGTCGCCGCAACGTCCCTGAAAGCCCTATGTGGCTTAATCAGCATGGTCGTTCCGAAGAGGCAAATGCCATTGTTGCGCGAGTTTATGGCGAAGACGTTGTTTTGGAGTATGAGGAGCCCAGTGCAAAGGTGCCGATCATGGCACTGTTCCGCGGCGGTTACGGAAAACGCATCGTGTTCTTGGGAATCTTGACCTTGTGCCAAGTCGTTCCTATGTACGCAATTTATACGTTTGGCCCTCAGATTATGACCGAGTTTGGATTAGGTGCAGGTCAGGAAGCGATTTTGGGCGAAAGCGCCGTAAGTTTATTCTTCCTTGTGGGCACATTCCCGGCTATGTTCTGGCTTAACTCTCTGGGAAGACGAAGGCTCTTGATAGTATCTCTCGCCCTTATGACTATCGGAATGATGATTCTGGGCCTATTCCCAACCGCTCCTGCTCTCGTCATTATTGCTGCTTTTGGCCTGTATGCCTTCTTCAGCGGTGGTCCGGGAATTCTCCAATGGCTCTATCCCAATGAATTGTTCCCGACCTCGGTTCGCGCATCGGCTGTGGGCGTTTCTATTGCCATCTCACGCCTTGGAACTATTGCGGCAACGTATAGTTTGCCAATAATGCTTAGCTCTTTTGGTGTTGGACCAACTATGTTGTCTGCTTCGGGTCTTCTTCTGGTTGGTTTGGTGCTTTCGATTATCATGGCGCCTGAAACAAAAGGAAAGTCGCTTACTGAAGCGAGCAAGCTGTAGGCTCTTAGATATCTGTTACCTTTCTTTCGTTGGTGATAATGCCAACGCAAAGCCCCTCTGGATCATCAGGATCTAGAGGGGCTTTCTTGTTTGGTTAATCATGGATTCAATTGTGGGTGTGATATGCGGGCGGGGAGGGAGAGTTGATTTGCTGCCTGGAAAAGCCGTTGTGGGTTGCTGTTTCGTCTCTGGATGACCCCTGTTGCAGACAAAGGTGAGCCTGGGGCATTGTGCTTACTGAGAGAGTGGCTTGTGAAGGGATGCCGCAGACGGCTCATCAAATTTCGCAAACGCAGCTAACCGTTGCTTCCTGCTGTGAGGATTTAGATCAATAAGACAACATCGTTGATGCGGCCTAGCGACAAGGCTAATTTTGCCACGTTTGCTTTAATGGGCCTTAGATGAATCTGTCTAAGGCCGTGTTGCCCCTGGCAGACCCTTGAATAGCTCTGTACGCTCAGGGGATGTGGTGCTTGGCGTGAAGCGCCGATTCGATTCGGACAGTTTTCGGATTATTGATTGTCGGGCTATGAGTAATTGTCGGAATCTTTCACCAAGGGAAGACGGTGCCGTGCTGAGGTGTGCGGCAGGCATGGATGTCGCATCCTGGTGCGGGGCGTCGTCTGTTGCTGTTGGCTAAACAGAGAATAGTTTTACGGATTGGTCATCAAGAATGAATCAAGGGTGAGTGGTGTCTGCAGTAGGCTGTTGAGATTTGAGACAGGGAGGGAGATTCGTATTCTAGGCAATAAGAAAGGCGCCCATTACGAGCGCCATTCTTTTAGGAGGGTATATGTAGGGTGATTAGGAAGGGTTTGAAGAAGGGTAATTTTGATTAGGAAGGGTGTTTTTGGAAGGAGTGGGGGATGATTAGCGGCCAACCCACTTGGGCTCGCGCTTTTCTACGAATGCGGCAGGGCCTTCGATGCCGTCTTCGGTCTTCTCGAGGAAGCGATATGCAGCGTCGCAGTAGCGCATTGCATCTTCTTCGCACATCTGATCAGATGCATGTACCAGGTACTTGGTCCACTTCAGAGCGAGAGGAGCGTTCTTCAGGCACTGCTCAGCGAGCTCGATAGCCTTGTCCATAACATCTTCAGCGGGAACAACATAGTTGATCAAACCAAGCTTCTGAGCTTCGTCAGCCTTGATCTTCTTGCCGGTGAGCAGGAGTTCCATGCAGTCCTTGCGGTTGATGTCGCGAGCGAGGCGAACGATACCGCCGGTAGATGCGATGATGCCCAAACCAACTTCGGTGCAACCGAACTTAGCGCGCTCAGAAGCAACAACCATGTCGCAGGAAAGAGCGATTTCCATGCCGCCGCCTGCTGCGGAGCCGTTGCAAGCTGCAATAACGGGCTTGGAGCAGGTGCGAGCAGTAAGACCGCCGAAACCATGCTCGGTTACGGTCTGGCATTCGCCGCCTTCGGAGAGCTCGGAGAGGTCCTCGCCAGCGCAGAATACCTTGCCAGTGCCGGTAACGATGATTGCGCGAACAGCCGGATCGGTTTCGGCGTTGTTCATGATGTTTTCCATGGCCTTGGAAGTTGCTCCGTTAAGCGCATTTGCCATATCGGGGCGATTGATGCGAATGATCAGCAAGCCGTCTTCGCGAAGTTCCGATACAACCGTATCAGTGCCATAGTAATCAGCCATTGTGTCCTCCTTTGTTGTGTGGCTGTGACGTAAGGCCGATCCCCGCTTACTTAAAAGCTCTAAACCTCACGTCGTTGATTCAATACTAGATATGAACACGTTCTAGAACATCACTAGGCTTCTATGAGCCTTACGATACGTATAATCAAACCCATCATTACTTTTTAAGTAGCGGGTCTGATTTGGGGTTTTGATGTGCCTTGAAGCGATTTTGGGCGTATGGTTCGAGGTGGGCTTCCGCTTTGCGTTAGCTTTGCCCTTATGGTAATTGGGGCAGGTACTACGTTAGTAATGGCAATCATGGGACTTAACCTACTGGGAGCGGTTCCGCATCATGCCTCACTGTTTGTCTGATTTCCGCGTTGGATTGGCGCTATATGGCTCGTTTAGCGCTATGTGGCTTACTCAAGGCGCTCCGCCCTGCATGCTTGCAATGGGCTGACTCTGAGTCGGGTTTGCTTGGAGAAAACTAAATAGGCGAGGGTATTTGCTCATTGCCTTCATTCATTAGTTGCCACAGTTGCAATAAACGACCATCGGCTTGAATTGCTGTTGCGATATATGCAAAGAAGGCAGCCGTAATGGCTGCCTTCTTTGTTGGGGAGTCTGCCTCTAGGGCGAGGCTATTTCGTGAAGCGTTTGGTTGAGATTATTCTGCTTTAGCGTTCTCTTCTGCCTGCTGCTTTAGCTCGAACTTCTTGCCACGAGTGCGTGCGCACATCGACACGCCGCCTCCCAAGGCAATAAGAGCAATTACATTTGGCAGAACCATCAGCTGATTGAACATATCGGCGAGTTCCCACACCAGGTCGTTGGAGAGGATGCAACCCACGAAAATGAAGCACAGGGCAATAACGCTGAACACAGGCACGGCTTTTTTACCGAACAGATAGTTGACATTGATCTTTGCGAACAGATTCCAGCTCAGGATAGTGGAGAATGCGAAGAACAAGAGGCAAATTGCGACGAATACGTTGCCGCCAGTTTCGCCGAACAGGCTGCCGAATGCGATCTGGGCCATATTGGTTTTGTCGATGCCGTCGTAAATACCCTGAGCAAGAGCGCCGTCGCCGGTATACAGAACGGTGATAACTACCAGGGCAGTGATGGTAACAACAACAAACGTGTCAACGAACACTGCGATGAGTGCCAGAACGCCCTGTTCATGGGGGTTCTTCACATTTGCCATAGCGTGAGCGTGAGGGGTGGAGCCCATGCCTGCTTCGTTGGAGAAGAGACCACGCTTAGCGCCCTGAGAAAGAGCTGCGATGATGCCGAAGGTAACGCCGCCAAGCTCTGCATTGGGATTAAAGGCGAATTCGAAGATCAGGAAAAATGCGTCGCCTACGTGAGAAGCGTTTGCGATAAGAACTGCGATACCGCCGATCAGGTATACGATAGCCATAAAAGGTACTACCTTTTCGGTTACCGCTGCCAGGCGGGACAAGCCGCCCAGGAAGATGAAGCCGGCGAATACTACGATGATGATGCCCATCAGCCAGGTGGGGATGCCGAATGCAGTGTTCATCGTGGATGCAATGGAGTTCGACTGAACCATGCAGCCCATGAAGCCCAATGCCAAGATGATGGCGACTGCAAAGAAGCCAGCCAAGAAAGTGCCGAATTTGCCGTGGAATGCGGTCTTGATGTAATAAACAGGACCGCCATGCACTGTGCCGTCTGCGTCAACTTTGCGCGTTTTCTGCGCCAATACCGCTTCTGCGTAGTTGGTTGCCATACCCAGGAATGCGATGAGCCACATCCAGAAGATAGCGCCTGGGCCACCAATGAGGATTGCGCCGCAGGCACCAACAATATTGCCGGTACCAACCTGTGCTGCAATTGCGGTTGCAACAGCCTGGAATGAGCTCATGCCGCTCTTGTGCTTTTCGCCGTTCAGGCTGAATCCACCAAACAGTCGCTTAAGGCCTTCGCCAAAGCAACGAACCTGCACAAAGCGGGTGCGAATGGTGAAGAACAGGCCCGTACCGATAAGCAGGACAATCAATACGTAGTTCGACAGATACGAGTTAATGGTTTGGACGATTAACAGCAATTCATCCACGTTGGGTAACCTCCTAGGGTTCTTGTTTGGGAAAACCCTAGGGAAACCTTGAATAAGATAAGGGGCGGATTGAAACCCGTCTCTGTCCTTTTGCCTGAGAGATTCAGCTTCAAAGCCGTTCCACTGATTGGGAACGTTTGGCTTGAAGCCTTGCACCGTCGGCACTCATTTAAGAGATTCTCCAGAGTTTTCTCCACTTTCGGTTTCGTGTTTGATTCCAAAAGCTTCACGGAAATATGTTGTGGGGGTGATTATGCGCGTCTTGTTTCGTGTGCGCAATAACTTTTTTACGAAATAGCGACAAAAGAGTAACAAGCTTCGTTTGAACCTGTTTTTTGCTCGGTAAAAGGCATCAGACCCTTAGTTTTGTTTCGGTTGCGTTTCGTTATTTCGGCTTAAATTCGGATTCTTCTTGTTGTCGGTGGTATCGACGTCAACGCTTTGTGTGATGCCGCGCATTGATTTTGGGTGTTGTTTATATGACCCAGAACCCAAAACATCCGCAGGCGATGCCGAGCAAAGCGCCCGCTATAACATCGCGGGGAAAATGCACGCCAGCAAGTACGCGTACCAATGCAAGACAGATCCCTAACACCAGGATCAGCCATCCAGCTAGGGGCAGAGGGCATGCTGCCAAGAAGGTTATACCGATTACGAAAATGGAAAACGCATGTCTGCTCGGAAACGATTTGCCTTTGGTGTCCTTCGCGATTACTGGTGGAAGGGCGAATACTTCGTAGGGGCGTGGGGCGTTAAGCAGGGCGCGTAAAAAACTAACAGCGGCGAAACTTGCCGCGGGAACGAGAATCGCCTTTGGAAGCAAGGGGTCGAATCGTCCTTCAAGCAATGCCGCTGCTCCGTTGTGGAGCATGAGCCACAGAATAAGGCATGGGTAAGCGAGATAGATTGCGTAGGTGATGATTCTATTGGTGGTAATAACGATTTTTGCCTGCGTAGGGTGGCTATGCAGGAACCCCGTCATTTTCTTGTAGGTTTCTTTATTCATGGTAGGCATTGTACTTGATGGCCCGATTTTTCGGGATGCTCCTTGCGGCTTGTCAGGTTTTTATTGCCTATGAGGTTTTGGCCTTTTGGTCGCTTGTATGTCGTTACAATAATGCGGAATGATCGGAGGTTGTGTTGCCGGATTCGCTGTACACCTTGCTCGGTAAGCTCGAATGTGAACACGCTCTCTCGCGTGGTGAATGGGAGCACCTTATTTCGTGCCGTACCCCTGACCTTGCGAAAGATATGAAATCTCGCGCTTGCGCATTGAGGGACGAGCGCTATGGCAAAAGAGTGTTCAAACGCGGTTTGATCGAATTCACTAATTATTGTAAAAATGATTGCTTTTATTGCGGTATTCGTAGAAGCAATAAGCTTGCGAATCGGTACCGCCTTTCCGAAGAAGAAATTCTTCAATGTTGCAAACAGGGCTTTGAGCTTGGTTTTCGTACATTCGTACTTCAGGGTGGGGAAGACCCGTATTACACCGATGCCCGTATGGTTTCCATCGTCTCTTCGATTCGCGAAGCGTATCCGGTGTGTGCGATAACGCTTTCAGTTGGTGAACGCTCCGAGGAGTCGTATCGCGCACTTCGTGCTGCAGGAGCTGATCGATATCTGCTGCGCCACGAAACTGCAGACCCCCATCATTATGGTCTGCTGCATCCGAATGAGATGAGCCTCAGTTCTCGCAAGAAATGCCTAATGGTTTTACGTTCCCTCGGCTATCAGGTAGGTAGCGGTTTTATGGTTGGATCGCCGGGCCAAACCGCCCGGTGCCTCGCCGAGGACATGGTGTTTCTACAGGAGCTCAAGCCCCATATGATTGGTATTGGCCCTTTCGTTCCGAATAAAGACACACCATTTGCCCATGAATCCCAAGGTGCGCTTGAACTTACGTTGTTTATGCTTTCAGCGTTGCGCTTGGCGTTTCCCGATGCGCTCATTCCTGCAACTACCGCGCTGGGAACCATTGCTCCAGATGGTAGGGAGCAGGGGATCCTGTCCGGTGCCAATGTTGTGATGCCTAACCTTTCGCCAGTTGCGCATCGCAAAGACTACAGCCTCTACGATAACAAGATCTGCACAGGCGAAGAGGCAGCCGAATGCCGTTGGTGCCTTGATATGAGGATGGATCGTATTGGCTATCGAATTGTCGAAGATCGCGGCGACTCTCTGGTGGAATAAAAGAACGGGTGAAGTCATTCTTTTAGTTGGGCTACGGCGCAGTCGATAAAGTGACGTGTAGCTGGCGCGCAGGTTTTCAGCGAAGAAGCGGCAATACCGAAAAGGATTGACTCGGGTGGCTCAATAGGGACAAGAGCCAGGTTGAAACCGTATTTTTTAACAGCAAGGCTGTTGATTATAGTCATTCCCATCCCTGCTTCGATCATTCCCAGGGTTGCGACGGTTTCGATTGTTTCGTAAGCGATGTTCGGATTGAGGCCGTGGCGTGAAAGTACTCCCGTGGTATCAATGTCCTGGCCTTTGCCAGGCATAATGAATGCCTCGTTAGCGCATTCTTCGATGGGGTAGTTTTCCTCCGTCGCAAGCGGGTGGTTCAGGGGCAGTGCTGCGACCATTGGATCTCGCGCGAGGGGGATCCAATCGTAGGTAAGTGAGGGCTCATAGCTCATAAACCCAACGTCGGCTTCTTTGGAATCGAGCCATGCGGTTATTTCCTGATGAATGCCCTCCATGATGCGAACTTCAATGTTGGGATATCGTTCGTGAAATGCTTTAATGACGCCCGGTAGCCAATGGGCGGCAACGCTTGGATAGGATCCGATCGTCACTTGGCCGATTGCCAACCCTTTGATTTCGGAACTCACCTGCAGGAGTCGCTCCTCTTCTTGGATTACGGCGCGTGCTGCGGGCAAGATGCGTGAGCCTTCGGATGTGGGCTGAACGCCGTGCGAGTTGCGTTCGAGTACCGAAAAACCCAGATCGCGTTCAAGAGCAGTAATCAATTGGCTTACCCCAGATGGAGTGTAGTTGAGCGTTTTTGCCGCTTTGGAAAGGCTGCCCCGATCAACGGCTTGAACGAAAGCGCGGTAACGTGATGTATCCATGTGTGCTTCTGTCTTTTAGTATTACTTAACGCCCATATAATAGATTACTGTTTTACTAATTGGAAAGGGCGATATATAACAGTATCCATCGGGCAGCAAGTTGCCTTTTGCGGGATGGTAAACCCCGCTGGTGATGTTGCCGAAATCGGGATAATCCCGAATCAGAGGGTACAGGGTAAGAGCTTTATCGTCTGGTCGTGTGCACCCCCGCCGCAAAGCGGCGGGGTTTCTTTTTATTCGAAGCAGCTTAATGTTGGGTTTTGTGATTTACGTTTGGCGTGTTTTGTTGTGCGGCAAAAAACGGAAATCGTATTGTCCCCGTATGCAGCTTTCGCGCGTTTCGCGAACTATGCGAAGAGCCGCTAGAGCGTCTGCAACCTTGCTATACTTACGAAGTTATCTGCGTTTCAACCTACATTAGTAAGGAAGTGCTTCATGGATTGCCGTTCTCTGTATGACCTCTGGTGCGAAAAGGTTACTGACCCTGAGCTCCAGGCTGACTTGAAGGCAATGGACGAATCTGGTGATGAAGCGGTAATTGAAGATGCGTTCTATCGCACGCTGGAATTTGGTACGGCAGGTCTTCGCGGTGTTTTGGGGGCTGGCACCAATCGCATGAATATTCATACCGTAGGCCAGGCTACTCAGGGTATTGCCGACTTTATCAAGGGACAGGCGAACGATGGTGAGCCTGGTACTGTTGCTATCTGCTATGACTCCCGCATCAATTCCCAGCTATTTGCTCATACTGCAGCAAGTGTTTTAGCTGCGAATGGCATCAAATCATTTGTGTATCCGCGTCTTCAGCCCACGCCCGCATTGTCATTTGCTACACGCTATTTGGGGTGCGCTATTGGCATTAACGTTACGGCAAGCCATAACCCCAGCAAATACAATGGCTACAAAGTTTACGGTCCTGATGGTTGTCAGATTGCCTCTGAGATTGCCGATGCAATCACACAGGCAATTGAAGGTGTCGACATGTTCGACGACGTGCGCACTATGCCTTTCGAGGATGCTCATGCTGCAGGTCTTGCAACATATATTCAAGAAGAAGTGCTCGATGCCTTTCTCGATGCCGTGTATGACCAGCATGTAGAGCAGGAACAGTCGGATTTGCGCGTGGTATACACGCCTTTGAATGGCACGGGTTTGGAGTGCGTAACGCGCATTCTTGAGCGTATTGGTGTTACTGATATTCATTTGGTCGAAGAACAGTCGAAGCCCGACGGCAATTTCCCGACGTGCCCTTATCCCAATCCCGAGATTCGTGAAGCCCTGGAGTGCGGTATTTCGCTGTGCGAGCAGGTGCACCCCGATTTGCTTCTTGCGACCGATCCCGATGCAGACCGTGTGGGCATTGCAGTGAAAGATGGTGACGATTATCAGCTCCTTTCCGGCAATGAGGTAGGTGTGCTGCTGCTTGATTTTATTTGCCGCATGCGCAAGGAGAATGGAACATTGCCCGAGCATCCTGTGGCGGTTACCACTATTGTGTCTACGAGTTTGGTAGACCCCGTAGCTGCTAAATACGGCGTTGATATGCGTCGTGTGCTTACCGGGTTCAAGTATATTGGCGGCGTGATCGCCGACCTTGAGCAGCGGGGCGAAAAAGAACGCTTCATTTTTGGGTTCGAAGAAAGCTATGGCTATCTTGCTGGCACTCATGCACGTGATAAAGACGCTGTGGTTGCCTCTATGCTTATTTGCCAAATGGCACGCTATTACCGTACGTTGGGCAAGAACCTCTACCAGGCAATGCAGGATATCTATCGCGAGTTTGGCTTCCATCACAACCGAACCGTTTCTTATGCATTTGAGGGTTCTGCTGGTGCCGAGACCATGGCTTCTATCATGGCCGCTTTCCGAAGCCAGCCACTTTCCGAGATCGCAGGGTATAAGGTTGAGCAGTTCCTCGATTACCAGCAAGGTGTTGGCGGTTTGCCTTCTGCGAATGTGCTCGAATTTGATCTCGAGAAGGGCAACAAAGTCATCGTTAGGCCCAGCGGCACTGAGCCTAAAGTGAAGGTGTATCTGTTCACTGTCGGAGAAAGTGCATCTGAGGCGGAAGGTCTTGCCGACGTTCTGTCTAGCGCAATGGCCGTTTTCATGAAATAGGGCTTGTTATGGCGAAGGAAAAAGAAACATATTCGCTGATTTCTGTTGATGTTGCACCTGAAGAAGAGGTTGTACGCGTTGATGCTCATGGCGTGCATCGAGGCATCTCTTCCGACCCCCAGAAGGCTGTTTCTCAGCTAGACACAAAGCAGCGGCGGAGTGATTTAATAGCTTCTTCTGAGGAAGGGCTTTCTTCGCTGAATGCTGTTGGCTCGGGTGAATCCGTCTCGTCTGATGGGATTATAAAAGAGTCCGTTGAAACCGACAGCTATGACGGCCGCGATGATCTGGAGGGTCCCGTTCCCATGGCTGGGATGCAGCGCGTTATCTTTGCGGTAGTGGTCGTGTGCTTGGTGGCCTTCATTGTTTATTTTGCTGTTATGCACGGTTAGCCTCAAGGAGGACTAGTGTTTGCAACCGATGAAACCCCCAAAGCTAAGAAGGGGGTAGTTTGGCTAATCGCTTTGGCTGTGCTTATGGCCTTGATTGCAATTGGTCTGGCTGTTGCGTTTGCCTTCAATTCCGCTTCCGAGCTGCATAGCTTTGCGGCTCAGGACGACAAAGAGGCTATAGAGGCGGCTTCGAGCAATAAGCCGACGGTCACCAACGCAACGACGCAGGTGATCAATTTGGTTGGGCTTATGGGCCTTTCAGCCGAAGATGCGGTTCAGAAAATTGGGCATGGTGCTGCAGTGCAGGACGAAGCCCCTATGAGTTCCGTGGGCTTCACGGATGAAGAGACCGTTGTGCTTACCGACGAAAAGGGAGATGCCCTTTCTGGTACACCTACCGTCACTTTGGGTTTTGATAGCAATGGGACAGTTACGGCGGCATCGTATAGCGCTCCAACTTCATTGCTCGGATACGGTAACCTCTCTTTTTCTGATGCCGTAGAAGAGTTCCATATTGTAGAAAAGCTGCTTGGAAAGGTGGGCCTTTCTGGCGTGGAGGAGGGGAGCGTTGCGCTGCCTGACCGCAAGGAGTATTCAACGTATGGGCCCGACCGTAAAACGCTAACTAGCGAAACGTATACCTTTAGTGGTACGGCGCAGTCGGAAGATTCGTCTTATTCTTGGACAGTAACGCTTATCTACGACTACGACGAGGCGAATTCCACTGGCAATCTGGCGAATACCGTCAAGAAGGTAGCCGTTTCCATCATGCGCGAATAGCATTACGTAAAGCATCTTTCTATCTCTTAGTTGACCATTCCAGCCACAGCTATTTGCTGTGGTTGGTTTTGTTGTAGGGGTAATTGCTAGCCGCTGATGTCTCTCGGTGGCCTTAATTGGCTATTTGATGCCGATATTAGCTGCCAGCTAATGAAATGCAATTCCAATACTTTTATTGTTTTCGCAGTTAATCAAGCGCTTTGTGCAAGGCGCAAGAACCTGTGAAAGGAATGTGTATGAATAATCAAAACTGGAATCCGCAGCATCCTGAACCTGCACAGAAGATGCCGCCTATTCCGCAATCAAAATCTGGGATGGCTATTGCCGGTTTCGTTTTGGGCATCATTGCGCTGCTTACTTCGTTTTTGCCAATCATTAACAACCTCTCGTTCTTTCTTGCGATTCTTGGCCTGATTTTCGGAATTGTTGGTATGGTTGGCATCTCGAAAGGCAAGAAAAGCGGCAAGGGCCTTGCGATCGCTGCCATCGTGATTTGTGTTGTGTCAGGTGCGGTGGTGCTTGGAACGCAGAGTATGTACAGTGCTGCATTGGACAGCGCGGCCTCTTCTTCAGCTACCACTTCAACGAGTGCTTCTTCCGCTGCTAGCACCGAGTCGACGGCAGCGTCTGACTCGGCTTCCGGGGCATCTTCAACTGCGGATTCTTCAGTGTCTGCCGAATATCGCAATGCGCTTGCAAAAGCTCAGCAGTATAGCGATATGATGCACATGTCGAAGCAGGGTATCTACGATCAACTTACTTCCGAATATGGTGAAAAATTCCCAGCTGATGCCGCTCAGTATGCCATCGACAACGTTGAAGCAGACTGGAATGCGAATGCGCTTGAAAAGGCAAAGCTGTATCAGGATCAGGGAAGCATGTCCAAATCTGCTATCCACGATCAGCTCACCTCTCAGTATGGTGAACAGTTTACGGAAAGCGAAGCCGATTACGCTATTGCCAATCTGTGATGAGGGGTTCTTTTAGGTATCCTTGCCTACCGCAAACTTCTTTGGCTGTCGCTAAAATGGTTAGGGGAAAACGGAAGTACTGCGTAAGGAGAAAGTGTCGCGTGAAGGAACCATTAACCGAGGAGCTGCTTAACGAGCTGCTTTCTTCTCCTGACCCCAACAGTTTCCTTTCGAGCGCAAATCCCTCAAGGCGGTCGTTGGCTGAATACCTACAACAGCTTCTTGATGAGAAAGGACTTGAGCGTTCGAAGGTTGTTCGTGAAGCGGGCTTGAACGATACGTTCGGTTATCAAATTTTCAAGGGAACACGGAAGGCTTCTCGAGACAAGGTGTTGCAGCTGGCTTTTGCCATGCATCTAGGTCTTAGAGAGACCGATCGCCTTCTGCAGGCAGCAGGAGCAAATGAGCTTTATTGCAAAAATCGACGCGATGCCATTATTATCTTCGCAGTACAGAAGGGCTATACCCTTCAAAAGGCCAACGAAGAACTGTATCGTTTTGGGGAAGAAACCATCTGCTAAATGCCTCTCGGTACTGAAATAGTTGAAAGCGATTCGCAGATAGACCGTGAGTGCCCTAGCGGCCCTGTACCCCAAAAGGGGGAGCAGGGCCGCGTTCGCTCGCATTACTGTGCGCATGAAACCGATGAGCTGTCAGCTTTTTTGTTGCTTATTGAATCCGATAGCCATTATCGCGTTGATGAGGTTATGAAGGAGTCGGCATTCGAGGTAACGGAAAAAGTGACTTTCGTTGCCGATAATCATGTTGAGCGCGGCCCTTTCATACGAAAATATCTTAAGTTTGGTCCAGGGGTTGGTTTAGCCTATGCCACTATTCACCAGGCTCAAGAGCAGGGTGCACATCTTCCCCATTTGCCTCGAATATATGCCGTCTATCAACTGAAAGACGAACTTGTTGTGGTCATGGAGTACCTGCAGGGTGAAACATTGCAGGACGTTGTGTTTCGTTGTGGCCCCTCGATTCAGTTGGCGCAAGAAGTGTTCCCTCAGGTGTGCGAAGCTGTTCGTGAACTTCATGAATGCTTTAACCCTCCCTTGATTCATCGTGATCTGAAACCAGGGAATATCGTTCTTTCAAATGGCAAGGTCTTCTTAATCGATTTTGGAATCGCCCGAGTGCACCGTAGCGGCAGTACCTCTGATACTTCCCATCTGGGTACGCGTGCTTATGCTCCACCCGAGCAATACGGTTTCGGGCAAACCGATACACGAAGCGATGTATATGCTTTAGGTATGGTCCTGTACTATTGCCTGACTGGGCGTACCGCTGAAGTGGCTGATCGGGAGTCTGCTTTTGCTCACCCGTTGGTGCCTGAGGAATATCGTTCGATTATTGAGCGTGCTTGCGCTTTTGATCCCCGCAATCGGTATGACTCGGTTGAAGATCTGCAGCGTGCTTTCGCTCTTGCTCCTGATAGGCATGAGCGTGATTTCGGCAATACCCCTGAGGTATCCGAGCGCAAAGCGGCTAGGTTTGAGCCTGGTTATCTTCGTTGGAAGCGCGTGGTCCCGGGGAGGGGCGTTCTCTCCTCGCTCGTACAGAGAATACCCATTCCTTTAGGCTTAGCCTGGAATACGCTTCTCTGTATAGCTTGGCTTTTCGTAGTTGCCGCAAGTGTAGGTAATTGCTTCTGGCCAAGTCCTGATATTCCCGAAACTGGTTATCCATTGTGGTTCCGTATAGTTGAATACTTCGTTTTTCTGACTCCGGCATCAGCCTGTGTTGCCTATGAGCTTTCTGATAGGCGGTTGCTGTGGCGAAAATATCCCACGCTACATCGCTTGCCCTTATGTGTGGAATTGCCGATAGTTGGGATTGCCATACCGTTTCTCTTGGCAGTTGTTATGACTTTGCTGTTTGGGATTGTGGGGGTATGATTGCGTTTGTCGTGCAGTAGCGAAAAAATATTTTCTTGAATACCGTCTTTTTCGTTTACTTGCACTGAAAACATGGTATTCTACTAAAGCTGATTTCAAGAGAAGCCAAATGCTTCCACCTGGTTCGGCGCCGAAAGGTTGCTGATGGGTCATATGAATATAATCTTGCTAAGCAAGAATTCGTGTGGCCTGCAATCATATGATCGCAGGTTTTTCTTTTTTCAGCGTATAAAATGGTTCGTGTATGGTAGCACCGAAACAGAGAAAGAAGGAGGTGGGCACCATAGCAGCTCAAGAACCAAGGCTCAATGAGGCTATCAGGATCAAGGAATGTCGCCTGATTGGCTACGATGGGTCGCAGTTGGGGATCTATCCTATCGAGCAAGCCCAGCGCATCGCCGATGATGAGGGCTATGACTTGGTTGAGATCGCACCTCAGGCAAAGCCGCCAGTATGTCGCATCATGGACTACGGTAAGTTCAAATACGACCAGGCTATCAAGGCCAAGCAGGCGCGTAAGAACCAGAGCAAGATCGAAACCAAGGAAATGAAGTTCCGTCCCAAGATCGATGTGGGCGACTACACCACCAAAAAGAAGCATGTCATTCGCTTCTTGGAGGCAGGTTCCAAGGTTAAGATCACCATCATGTTCCGCGGTCGCGAAATGTCTCACCCTGAACAGGGTTTGAGCATTCTGGAACGTCTGGCGGACGATCTTAAGGATGTAGCGGTCATCGAAAACCAGCCTAAGATGGAAGGCCGCAACATGCATATGCTAATTGCTCCGTTGCCTACGACGGTGAAGAAAAAGAAGGACGAACAAGGGAAGGACAACTAATGCCCAAGATGAAGACTCATTCCGGCACCGCTAAGCGCTTCCGCGTAACCGGCTCCGGTAAGATCATGCGCGCTAAGGCTTACAAGTCTCACATCATGACCAAGAAGAGCCAGAAGCGTAAGCGTAATTTCCGTCACGAAACTGAGGTAGCTACTGCAGATCAGAAGGTAGTAGCTCGTAACCTTGGTCTTCGCTAATCGATATAAGTAATAGGAGGAAACAAGTATGCCTCGTGTAAAGCGTGCTGTATCCGCTCATAAGAAGCGCCGTACCGTTCTGAACCGTGCAAAGGGTTACTACGGTGCAAAGTCCCGTTCCTATCGTGCTGCTAAGGAACAGGTTCAGCATTCGCTGCAGTACCAGTACCGCGATCGTCGCAACAAGAAGCGCGAAGTTCGTCGTCTTTGGATCACCCGTATTAACGCTGCTGCTCGCATCAATGGTCTTTCTTATTCTGTTTTCATGAACGGTCTTAAGAAGGCTGGTGTCGAGCTCGACCGTAAGGTGCTCTCCGACATGGCTATCAACGACCCTGAAGCATTTGCTTCTCTTGTTGAGGTTGCTAAGAAGGCTCTGTAATGCCAAAGCCCGTCGCATGACGGGCTTTCTTTTTTGCCCCACTAAGCAGTGGGGCTTTTTTTATTTGGCTGACTTAAAGCGGTCGGCGCTTCTTCACGGGTGATCTTTAGGATGTTAGAGTTCAGCTTACGGGAGCTTCGATGAAGGAAAGGACCCGCCTTGAACTCGCTTGCGAATCCGCCCACCAAAGTATCCGAAGATGGTTCTAGCATCCGCGAGCCTATGACTTGCCGTCATTGGCTGATCATTGCTGCAGGGGTGCTTATTGCTTTTGGTCCTTGTGCTTTGGTTTATAACGTCTGGTCTATTTTCGTGGTCCCTGTTTCAGCTTCACTCGGTGTAGCTTCAAGTCAATTTACGTTCTTTATTACCTTGGTCTACCTTGTTGGCGGCATTGCCGCTCCGTTCGCGGGCAACCTTCTTCAGAAGCATGATCTTCGGATTGTCCTTTCCGCATCGGTCGTAATGGTCGCATTGGGTCTGTTCCTTTGCTCATTTTGGGACCGTATTTACTTGTTCTATGTATCGGGCGTTCTGGTTGGCTTTGGAATCGTTTCTTTGATGTTCCTTGCCATTCCCACTCTTATCAATCGATGGTTTTCGGAACGTGCGGGCCTGTTTATGGGAATATGTTTCGCCATGTCTGGGGTCGGTGGTGCGGTTTGGAGCATGGTTGGTGGCCTGATCATCGATGCCTTTTCATGGCGTGTCGCTTATCAGGTGTTTTCTGCATTGGTTCTTGTTATTGGTCTGTTTGCAACGCTTGTTTGCGTACGCAGTTACCCTGATGAAGTTGGATTACGTCCATTTGGAGCAAGGCTTTCGAGCGGGGATGCTTCTTCGGTACATAATGGGGAACGACCAAGGGTATGCGGCGTTTCTGCGTCGGTTATGTTCCGCTCGCCCGTGTTCTACTTGTTGATTTTATCTATGGGCATATTTAATTCGCTTACGGTGACGGTGAACCTATATGCCACGTACATCCATCATCTTGGGGCATTGGCGTTGGCTGGTATAACTCCAGAAGGAGCCATGATGATGGCATCCGTTATCGCATCTTGTTTAATGGCTGTTTCTGCTGGTAGTAAGGTTTTGCTCGGAGCGATATCCGACAAGAGCATGATAGGTGCGCTTGCTATTGCCTTTGTGGGCGGTGTGGTCAGTATATGCTGCATGTGGTTTGGGTCGTCTTCGCCTGAAATCATTATGTTAGGCGGTGCTCTTGGCGGTGTTCTTTATGCCGCTTTTGACGCCTTGGCTCCTTCTATTACCCGACAGATCGTAGGTCCTCGGGATTACACCATCATTTACTCGCGTGTAGCTGTTGTTGTTAACCTTGCTGGCGCTGCGGCGGCAACCGTGTTTGCTGCGGTTGCTGAGGCAAGCTGGGAGGCTGAATGGGCGATGTCGTTACTATTGGTTGCTGTTGCTTTTGTGAGCTGTGTTGCAGCGGTTCGCCTTGGAAAGAATCTTGAACAAACGATTGGGTAGGTTAGGTTTGTCCATGGTGTCAGCGGCTTTGCGAGGATCGTCATGCAGTATTGGTAAGGTGGCTGCAACTATCCTTAAGTTGCTTGGATAGGTGAAATTTGGATACTCGCGATTCAGCCGCTAGGGTTTATTGGCTGACTGCTTTATTGTTGCGGTGAATGATGGTTAGTTGCGCGCTTATCGCCAAGGGTCTTTTTCGAATTCTGCTGCTTTTAACGTGCCGTCGTGGTAATCCGAGTAGGGGTCGTACAGGTCGTCGTCTTCGTTGGCTGCGCGAATTACGCTGTTTGGCAAATCTCGGGCCAGGCTGTCGTCACTCTTCTGCGCTGTTGCCCGAGTGTTAGCTTCGCTATCGGCCGCCTTGTTCTTTTGGGCGCCTTTGGCTTGGGGAAGGGGCGTGAAAGTGGGACGCAAGGTGTAGCGCTTGGCGCTGGTTTCGCTATCATTGAATGTCACGGAATTATTCCCCTTTGCGCTCAAGTTGTTTTAACAAGCTTTGCCACTGCCCTGCGGTGGTAAAGCGCTATTTGGCTATGGGGAATTATACGATTGCGGCGCTCTGTTTGCGAAGCGCTCCCTTTAAGAAAGGAGACCTATGAAGGTCGAGCAGATCAAGGACAATGGCGAAGAGGTGCGTCTGCGCGTCTCTGCCTCGGCAGCTGAAATGAGCAAGGCTTTCACCGATGGCTTGGACGCCTTTGTCGTTCAGTATCAGATGGATCAACTTGAGGGCGAATCTTCATTGGAGAAGATTAACAACGCTTTGGGTGAGGAAGATGGGAAAGCCGCAGTTTACAACGCGGTAATCAACTATCTGGTCCCCTTTGCATTGGAAAAGCAGGGAACTATGCCGGTATCGACGTATGGCATTGAATCTGATGAAACCCCCGAACCCGATAAGATGTTCTCATTCGATATGACGGTTCTGGTCAAGCCTGAATTTGAACTTTCCAGCTATAAGCCCGTGAAGGTCGAGATCGAGCCTAAGCCTGAGGTTAACGAGGCGGATATCGATGAGCAGATTAGCATGTTGGTTCGTCAGTTCTCTGCTGCTCAGCAAGGCGTTCAGCCTGACGATGCCTCGCTTCAGGTTCCTGAGGTTACCGATGAATGGGTTGCCGACAATATGAGTCCCATGGGAATTGCGACGGTGGCCGAGCTGCGCGATCGTTTCCGCGCAACCTCCGAAGAAGAGCTTGAGAATCGCTATGCTCAGGCGAAGATGGCTGCGGCTATGGATGAATACGCTAAGCGTTTCGAGGGTGAAATCTCCGAGAAGATGATCGAGGTCATGACGCAGGAGCTTTATGAGACGTTCCTGGCTCAGCTTTCGCAGGAGGGCATTACGCTGGACGCCTTCTTTGCTCAGCAGCATCTGACTGAGGATGAGGTGCGTGCCAATTTGGCAACACAGGCAAAGATGCAATTGCTTCAGGGCTTTATCCTTGATGCGATATTCCGTCATGAGGCATTGAAACTCGAGCCAGGCGATATGATTGCCGCTATGCGCAACATCGCTCCTGGTCGCGAAGAGGAAGCGTTCGAGGCAATGCAGAAATCAGGCCGTAGCACCCTTCTCAAGGAAGGCGCTTCTCGCATGAAGGCAGCGGGTTGGATTATGGCTAACACGGAATTTGTTGTTGCCGAATAGCGTCCACGCGTCTTTCTCGGATACCAAGCATAAATAGAGCTCCCCTCTTGTTGCGAGAGGAGAGCTCTTTGCATTTGTTTGTAGTTGCGTTTGTAGTTGCGGGGAAAGCTTGCGGTTGCTCCCTCATGCTTGTACGTACTGGTTTGGTCTATCGTTCGGGGCTGATCCAGCTTGCTTCGAACAGGATATCCATATCAACATCGGTTTTGACTCCGTTGACTTTACCGGTATGGGAATATTGCCACATCACGAAATCGTGGTAGTTGCTGGTGGGGTGTGTGTCAGTGTATTCGGCATACCAAACCGCAGCATTGATTTGGTCGATATTGAGGCGAGAGAGGTCGTACTGGTTGCCATACACCATAGGCGTGTATCCGGCTTGTTCGATGCGTTTGCAGAAGGTTTGGGCATTCTTGGTAAGCTGATCTGCGGAAAGATTGTTTGCGCGACCGGATGAATCAGTGACGGGTTCCTGATCGTAGACTACTGGGTACGTTACGCCAGCGCCGTTGATTAGGTTCAGCACGTACTCTGCTTCTTCTAAAGCTTCCTGTTCGCTTGTGGCTTGCGAGAAGAAATACACGCCGTAGGGGAGTCCCACGCGGGTGGCACCTTCAACGTTGTCGTAATAGTTTTTGTCTGTATAGAGTTGGCCTTCGGTTGAGCCGCGTCTGCCGCATCGCAACATGGCGAAATCGATGCCGTCATTTTTCACGGCTTGCCAATCAATGGACCCCTGTAGATCAGATACGTCGATGCCTGTGGTGGAAACCGCGTTACCGCCTTCGTAATAGACCATGCGACCGTTTTCAAGCTTAAGGTTGTTCCAGTCGTATTTTGATTGGTTGGAGCAGCTCATGGCGACCATAGTAAACAGCGCAACTATCGCAACAATGGCGGCAACGATGACAATGGGAAGCCTGCTGCTTGATGATCTCTTGGAGTGATTTGAGGGGGCGGATTGTTTCCGCGATGTCGAGGTAATCATGTACTCATCGTAGCAAGCACCAGTAATGGGGTCTCGTCGATACTTCTATTTCCATCAGAGACGCTCAATTTGATTGATGCTGGTCTTTCAACTTGCCGTTTTGCCTCATGCTTTAGAGCAGGAATTGGTCTGTAACATTTGCGGGGCGATATGCCCTTTGCCGTTTGGCGTTTTGCGTGCCCGCTTGGGTCGAGAAAAGCTGACATCGATCGTTTCTGTCGACGTGAGTTTATGGAGCGATGGTGCCCTTATGGGGGTCTGAAACGGGTATACGGTAAAATGGAGCAGTTTAATAGATTTATTCCTCTTCGTTAGGAGTTCCTATATGTGCGGAATCGTTGGTTACACGGGCACCCTCCAGGCAAAAGGTGTTCTGCTTGAGGGCTTAAAGCGCCTCGAGTACCGTGGGTACGACTCGGCGGGTATTGCCGTCGAAGACGGCCAGAAAATCAATGTGGTTAAGCGTTTGGGCAAGGTTTCTGGCCTTGCCGAAGCCATCCAGGATGACATGTGTCAAGGAACGTGTGGCATTGGCCATACTCGCTGGGCAACTCATGGTGCTCCTAGCGAGCGTAATGCCCATCCGCATACAGACTGCACCAATAAAATTGCGGTTGTCCACAATGGCATCATCGAGAATTTTGCTGAGCTGCGCGAAGAGCTGATCGCGAAGGGTCACACGTTCACTTCCGATACCGACACTGAGTGCATTGCTCATTTGGTGGAGGAAAACTATCACGGCGACCTGTTCGAGGCGGTTCGCGTGGTGTCTAACTCGCTTTCTGGAGCTTACGGTTTGGCGGTAATGCACCACGATCATCCTGGCGAAATCGTGGTAACTCGCAAGGATTCTCCCATCGTGCTGGGCGTTGGCGAAGATGGTAGCTACTTGGGCTCTGATATCATCGCGCTTATCGATGCAACTCGCGATGTAGTTATTCTTGAAGACGGCCAGCTTGCGGTTATGTATCCCGATCGTATTGACTATTTCGATGCCGAAGGCAATTCGGTGGTTCCCGAAACCACTCACGTTGATTGGGACATAGATGTTGCCGAAAAAGGCGGCTATCCTGATTTCATGTTGAAGGAAATTCACGAACAGCCTCGTGTTGTTCGTGATACGCTTGCTGGTCGTATGTCTGGCCACGAGATTTCGATCGACGAGCTTACGCTTACTCGTCAAGAACTTAACTTCATCGACCGCGTGTACCTTATCGGCTGCGGCACTTCCTACCATGCGGGTCTTATTGCCAAGAACCTTATTGAAGGCTGGGCTCGCATTCCCACCGAGGTGGAGGTTGCGAGTGAATTCCGTTACCGCAATCCCATTATCACACCCACTACCTTAGTGGTTGCCGTTTCCCAGTCGGGTGAAACCGCAGATACGCTTGCCGCTATTCGCGATGCGCGCATCAAGGGTGCTAAGGTGTTTGGCATCACCAACGTAATCGGTTCCCCGGTTGCGCGTGAGTCGGACGGTGTAATTTACACCAAGGCGAACAAAGAGGTTGCGGTTGCTTCCACCAAGTCGTTTATCGGCCAGGTGGTAAGCCTTACGCTTTTGGCTCTTCTTCTCGGTCGCTCTAAGGGCAAGCTCACCCTGAACCAGACACGCATGCTCTTTACTGAGCTTGCCGACACTGCTGATCAGATCGAGGAAATCCTGCAAGACACTTCCGCTATCGAAGAGGCTGCGCATTTCTTCGATGGCCGTCAGTCAACGCTTTATATCGGTCGCGGCTTGGGCGAGGCAACGTGCTATGAGGGTGCGTTGAAGCTTAAGGAAATCAGCTATATCCATGCTGAGGCATATGCCGCTGGTGAAATGAAGCATGGTCCTATTGCTTTGCTTGACGAAGGATTCCCGATCGTTGCGGTTGCAACGCAGAGCGCCACCTACGACAAAACGGTTTCTAACCTTGAAGAATCCAAATCACGCGGGGCTAAGATTATTGCTATTGCTACCGAAGGTGATGAGGGCATCAAGAAGGTTGCCGATCATGTCATCTATATCCCAAAGGTGCGTGATGCTTTCATGCCCATTACCGCAAGTGTTCCATTGCAGCTTCTGGCGCGTGCGGTAGCGGTTGCTCGCGGTTGCGATGTTGACCAACCTCGTAACCTGGCAAAATCGGTAACGGTTGAATAGGCAAGCTCATGTCTGATCTTTCGAAGGGAAATCAAGACATGGTTGAAGACGGCACTGCGCAAAAAAGCAGTGCCGTTTCTTCTAGCGCTCTCAATGAAGCATCGGCTATTTCGGCTATACAGGGCGCCACTCAAAACGCGCAGAAAGTGGGTATTCTGCCTGAGTCTGTGTCGATGGGTGTAGATATCGTTGAGGTTGCGCGTATACGGGCTATCATGAAACGCTCGCCTGCGTTTATAGAACGCTCGTTTTCGTGTGAAGAGCGAGCCTATTGCGATGCAACTGCTTCCCCAGAGTTCCATTACGCTACGCGTTTTGCCGCAAAAGAGGCGGTGGTTAAGGCTTTGGGTACGGGTTTTACGCACGGCATCAGGCCTAACGATATCGAGGTGTATTTGAATTCCAAGGGTAAGCCTCGCGTCCGTCTGCATAGAGCGGCTGCGAAAATTGCCGTTCATTTGGGCATAGAGGAAATCCCCCTTTCGCTCTCGTACACCCATAACGAAGCGGTTGCTTGTGCGCTTGCCTTAACCGAGGATTCTCGCGAAAAGGCGAAAGCACGTTCTTCTTCGCCAGCTCAAGATTTATCGCGTCAATTCAAAGAAGCGCGGTCGCTTTTAGATGATCTGCCTTCTACTAGCGGAAAAGAAGGAGCGTAAATCCATGGATAGTAAGACAGATTTTGCATCGTTGGTGCCTATTCCGTCTGCCGATGCTCATAAGTATTCCCGCGGCAAAGCAGTGGTCGTTGCTGGCTCTGCTGCTTATCCGGGTGCCGCGTGCCTTTCGTCTTGCGCGACGCAATTTTCTGGTGCGGGCTATACTCAGGTTTTCACATCTAAGAGCAATAAGGCATTGATTCAGGCGTTTCGTCCTTCCCTTGTAGTTGGCTCTTTTGCTTCATTGGATGTCGCTTCTGTGCTTCCTGCGCAGTATCCTGGCGCTTTTGTGGTCGGCCCAGGGTTTGATTCTTCGGATGCCGATGCGGAGAGTGCGGCTCGTCGCGTTCTGAGACAAGCTACAGCGCCGGTACTGGTAGATGGCGGAGCGCTTGCATTCATGTCCTCGCCTAAAATGCGCAAAGCCTTGCGTCGTCGTACTGAGCAGGGGGGTGTAACCGTCTTAACGCCGCACAAGGGTGAGGCGGCGCGTCTTGGTGCTCCTTTTGGCTTGAATTTGGATAATATGTCTCAAGAAGAAGTGGCTTATTCCCTTGCTTTGGCTTACTGCGCCGTTGTTGTCCTGAAGGGGCCTGATACGGTGATCGCCTCGGCAGAACGCAGCTGCAGAGTAACCAATGGTACCGCTGCGCTCGCGAAAGCTGGCACGGGTGATGTGCTTGCAGGGGTGATTGGCGGTTTGCTCGCTCAGGGCATGGATGCTTTCGATGCCGCACATCTGGGAGTATATGTGCATGCAGAAGCGGGGATTATAGCGACAGAGCGCAAAGGCATTGTTAGCGTTTGTGCCGAACACGTGCTCGATGCCATACCTGAGGCTTTTATGCGTATAAGCAACTAACCATTGATAGGCTTCATTGTTGTTGCCTTGCTGTCGGTGCAGTTGCATTCTCTTTGGCGGTATTATCGGGTTGGTGCCGGGCTTATGTCCCATTCGCTGCTTGACTTGCGCGCCATCTATATCGTGAGTAAACGAGAGGATTTCTTTCATGTCCAACGATCAGATTTCTGTTTCCGAGGAAACGCTGGCGGAGCGTGTTCTGCGTCTGCGTCGTGAAATCGAATACCACACACATCGCTATTACGTTCTCGATGACCCCGAAATATCAGATGCCGCATTCGACTCTCTTATGCGTGAGCTTCGTGATCTTGAGGACGAATATCCTTCATTGCAGGATTCCTCCTCTCCGACTCAACGTGTTGGAGGGGCTGTAGGCAATCAATTTTCGCCAGTGGTTCACGAACAGCGTATGTATTCCCTCGACAATGCAATGGATCTGAACGAGCTTGATGCGTGGATAGACCGCACCGAAGAAGCTTTGGGTACGATGCCTCCTCTGGTTTGCGAGCTTAAGATTGACGGTTCGTCGTTGGCACTTACTTACGAAGATGGCAAGTTGGTTCGTGCCGCCACCCGCGGTGATGGCACCACGGGTGAAGACGTTACCGTTAACGTGCGCACGGTAAATGACATTCCTTTGCGCCTATGGGATGAGGGTGCTGGAAATGTTGTCGATGGTGTTTCCTCGGTTGAGGTTCGTGGGGAAATATACATGTCGAAAGCAAGCTTCGAGTCATTGAACGAGCAGGCCGAAGCATTGGGGAATCGTACATTCGCCAACCCCCGTAATGCCGCTGCGGGTTCTCTTCGACAGAAAGATCCTTCTGTTACGCGGGAGCGTGAGCTGTCTACCTTTATGTATGCGATTGCGCGTGATCAGTCTATCCGGGCTTCAGGGCAGTGGGAATTGCTGCAATGGCTCCGTAGTTGCGGATTCCACGTAAACCCCGACGTTAAGCGCTGCATCACACGCGAAGAGGTGCGAGCGTTCTGTCGGGATTGCCTGGAAAAGCGCGCTGATTTGCCTTATGAAATTGATGGCGTAGTTGTGAAAGTTGATTCTTTCGCCTTGCAGCATGAGCTTGGTTTCACGGCGCGTGCTCCTCGTTGGGCTATTGCTTATAAATTCCCCCCAGAGGAAAAAACCACTATCTTGCGCGATATCACCATTCAGGTTGGTCGAACAGGTGCATGTACCCCCGTCGCCGAGCTTGATCCCGTTCTTGTTGCCGGTTCTACAGTAGCTCGTGCAACCCTCCATAACGAAGACGAGGTTTTGCGTAAGGACGTGCGCATCGGCGATACCGTCATCGTTCGCAAGGCGGGCGATGTTATCCCTGAGGTTTTGGGTCCTATTCTGTCGTTGCGCCCTGAGGGCTCCCAGGTTTGGGATATGCCAAAGGTTTGTCCTAGCTGCGGATCTCCTATCGTTCGAGAAAAGGGAGAGGCGGTTTATCGATGCGTTTCTATTGACTGCCCAGCTCAGGCTCACGAACGATTAACCCATTGGGCAAGCCGAGGTGCTCTCGATATCGAAGGCATGGGCAACGAAATTGTTTCTCGCCTTGTTGAGTCAGGCAATTTAACCGATGTTGCCGATTATTACGATCTCACCCAGGACGTGTTGGAGCATTTGGACACTGGCCGTATCACAACTAAGGGTGAGCCGATTGAGTTGGGCCCAGTGGTGGCATCAAAGCTGATGCTTTCTATCAAGGAAAGCAAGAAGCGTTCGCTTGCACGCGTGCTCTTCGGTCTTGGTATTCGTCACGTTGGCAAAACCACGGCTGAGGCAATTGCAAAAGCGTATCCTTCCGTAGATTTGCTTCGCGATGCGAAGGTTGACGATCTGGCGTCAATCGATGGCGTCGGTTCCATCATTGCACAGAGCATTTTTGATTTCTTTGCAACCGAAGACAACCTGAAGGTCATTGAGCGCTTGGCGGCTGCAGGTGTAACCATGGAAGAGCAACTTCAGGAAAACACATTGCCCCAAACCCTTGCAGGTATGACGTTCGTGCTTACTGGCAGCTTGGTTGAATCCGGCATGACGCGCACTGAAGCAGGTAATAGACTTAAAGAGTACGGGGCAAAGGTATCGGGGAGTGTTTCCAAGAAAACCAGCTACGTCGTTTGCGGTGAGGCCGCAGGGTCTAAGCGTACCAAGGCCGAAAGCCTCGGAGTTCCAATTTTGACGGAACAGGATTTTCTGAAATTGATTGAAACTGGGCTGATTCCAGCTCCTGAAGAACGCGGGGAAGAAACTGGACTATTTGCATCCAAAGCATCTAGTGAAGAACCTGAGCGTCGAGGCGCAGCTGCTTCCGCAGCAAATGAAACGGATTGATTATGGCGAAGATTCGTTTAGATGATCTGCTTGTTGAGCAGGGCTATTTTGCCGACAGGGATGCGGTTTTGCGAGCGGTTATAGCGCGTGAGGTGCGCGTAGACGATGTGTATGTGTCAAGCGCTGCTTTGAAAGTCCGCCCTGATGCTGATCTTTTCGTTAAAAATACCAAGAAATTCGTTTCTCGTGGTGGGCATAAGCTTCAGGGCGCGCTTGATCATTTTCAACAGAATGTCGTGGGCTTTCGCTGTATCGATGTTGGGTCTTCTACCGGCGGGTTTTCTGATTGCCTCCTTCAAGCAGGGGCGGCCAGTGTTGCTTGTGTAGATGTTAACTACGGTCAGCTTGCTTGGAGCTTGCGCCAAGATCCTCGTGTGAGTGTGTTTGAGCGCACCAATATCCGCTTGGCTAACCCTGGGAGTCTTGGCGCACCATTCGATATAGTGGTATGTGACTTAAGCTTTATTGGGCTTGCCCAACTAGCTGATGTGTTTGCCGGTCTTTGTGAAGAGGGCAGTGTCTTTTTGGGGCTCATTAAGCCGCAGTTCGAAAGTCAGCACGAGGAAACCGATCATGGCATCGTCCGTAGCGAGGCTGTTCGTCAGCGTGTCGTTGATGAAGTAACTCAAGCGTTGCGCGACGTGGGCTTTAGGGTGAATGGGGTAGTGGAGAGCTCGATTAAAGGTGCTGAAGGAAATGTGGAGTACCTTGTTCATGCTACGTTTCTAGGAAGCGAAGCATGAGGCGAATAACCATCAGTGCTTCCCAGAAGCTTATGGAATACATGGATCGCAAGGGTTATCACTGTATTGCCGTGGAGCCTCTGAGCCCAAAAGGCTGCTGCGCCGACATGACCGAGCTCCACTCTCGCTTCGTGCGCGATAAAGACATGCCTAGGCTGAAAGCAAAACGATGCGGAGTGTTTGATGCCCCGTTTGGTGAGATGCTTGTGTTGGAAAAAGGATTGGAAATCGACGATGAGGTCTATTTTGATCTGCGAAGCTTTTTCGGCATGAAAGATATTACGGTAAGAGGTATTCGACCGTTCTCTCTTTAACTCAATACGATCCTGCCGAGCTATTGTTTCACCGGCTAAAAACAACATGGGCCCCAATTGAAATTGAGGCCCATGTTTCATTTGTAGTGAAGCTGTTAGTTCTTCAGGGAATTGAGTGGTGCAGGCATGCGGCCGCCGCGATGGGCGAATACCGTGCCGGCATGTTCGTTTACCGGCATTACCGGTGCATAGCCAAGCAAGCCTCCGAAATCGAGTTTGTCGCCAACCTTCTTGCCGATAGCGGGAATGAGGCGAACTGCGGTTGTTTTGTTGTTGATCATGCCGATAGCGCATTCATCGGCAATGATGCCAAAGATGGCTTCGACGCTGGTATCTCCCGGGATGGCGATCATGTCGAGGCCAACGGAGCAAACGCAGGTCATAGCTTCAAGTTTCTCCAGGTGGAGCGCACCAGATTCTGCTGCGCGAATCATGCCGGCATCTTCGGATACGGGGATAAAGGCGCCGGAAAGACCGCCAACGCTGCTACTTGCCATAACGCCGCCTTTTTTGACTGCGTCGTTGAGCATGGCGAGAGCTGCTGTAGTGCCAGGGCCGCCACATTGGCCAACGCCAATAGCTTCCAGAATTTCTGCAACCGAGTCGCCTTCAGCAGGCGTGGGCGCAAGAGAGAGGTCCAAGATGCCTTTCTGTACGCCCAGGCGTCGGCTGGCTTCTCGGCTCATGAGTTCGCCTGCACGAGTGATCTTGAAGGCGGTTGCCTTGATGGCTTCAGCAATGGAGGTCATATCGGCATCTTCTGGCATGTTGCGCAGGACATTGTTTACAACGCCGGGACCCGATACACCTACGTTGACCACTGCATCGGCCTCGCCCGAGCCATGGAATGCACCAGCCATGAAGGGGTTATCTTCGACGGCGTTGCAGAATACAACCAATTTGCCCGCGCCAATGCACTGTTTGTCTTTGGTTGCCTCTGCGGCCTGTTTGATGATGCCAGCCATTTTGAACGCGGCATCCATGTTGATGCCGGCGCGCGTTGATCCGACGTTTACCGATGCGCATACATTATCTGTTGCGGCAAGGGCGGCAGGAATTGATTCCATCAGGTTGTTGTCGGCGCGAGAGGCACCTTTGTGTACGAGTGCGGAAAAACCGCCTACAAAATCGACACCAACTTCTTTGCCTGCTTTGTCCATCGCGATAGCAATAGGGGAAAGGTCGGTAGCTTGGGTTGCGGCGCAGATTTCGGCGATGGGCGTCACGGAAATGCGTTTGTTGACGATAGGAATGCCGTATTCACGTTCGAGCTGTTCAGCGGTAGGAACAAGCTTTTCGGCAGCGGTGGTCATGCGATCGTATACCTTGCGAGCCATAACGTTCACATCTTCGTGAGTGCAGCCGCGCAGGTTCAAACCGAGGGTAATGGTACGAATATCGAGGTGCTGCTTGCTTACCATTGCAAGCGTTTCAGCGATCTCTTCCGGGGTGATCTGCATGGAAATGATCCCTTTCGTTGCGGTTTCATCAATCTGCTAATTTTATCACTGCAAAATGCGGGTGGAGTTGCGAACGCGTGCCCTTCGATATAGATACACTATCGTTGCATGGTACTGATCGGGACGCTTTAGCAACCAACGCGTAGATTTGTTTGAGTGATAGAAGTGCTTTGGGGTGCAGCTTATGCTTTTTAGTTGTCACAATGCCGCCGTTTTTTGGTCCATTTCTTGCCCGAGTCGCAGCCCCTTGGTACTATGTTATTGCACACTGTGTTCATTAACGATCAGTGTGATTGATGTAACGCCAGGGAAGTTGTTTGCGATTATGCAAGGGGAAGGGGCTAACGTGCCAGCTGGTATCAGTATGCTCTCGCGTAGCGAAAACGCTATTGCAGCCATTGAGCCTTGCCTTGAGGATCGTCGTATTACGCGCAGCAAGAAAGCACTGCGCGGTGCGCTCATCTTTCTGATGGAGGAAAAAGGGTTTGACTCCATTACGGTCAACGACCTGTGCTCTGCAGCCGACCTTAATCGCGGTACGTTCTACAATCACTTTCGCGATAAAGAACACTTGCTTGAATCGTTCGAAGATGAAGTGATGTGCGATTTAGTCGCTATTCAGGCTCAGATGGAATCCATCGATATAAAAGAGGTAGTTGCGGCGCGATTTGCAAAGCGTCCGCTTCCTTTTTTGGTGGACCTTTTCGATTACCTGAGCAAACAGGGCGCTTTCCTGCATGCAGTGTTGGGTCCTGGGGGCGATATTCGTTTTGGTCCTCGCTTGCGAGATTCGGTATGCGCTCACCTTATTCAGAGCGTGCTTCACGAACAGTATCGCAATGACCCCAGTGCATTTGTTGATTACTATCTTGCCTTCTATGCTTCAGCATATTTAGGCGTTATAACCCATTGGATTGAAACTGGAATGAAGGAAAGCTCGGAGGAAATGGCGCTTATTGCCATGCGTTTGCTTTTCATCAGACCAGGGGAACCTATTCGAATGTGAGGAGATTCACCATGGCAACCGAAGCTGGAGCATCTAAACTCCATCTGGGTATCGACGTGGGATCAACCACGGTAAAAGTTGCAGTTTTGGACGAAGACGATCAAATCGTCTATTCGGTCTATCGACGTCACCACGCGGATGTGCGTGCGACGGTGTTGGAGGTATTGCAAGAAGCGGCAGCGCAATTTCCCGATAAAGAGGTTACAGTGGCCATCACTGGCTCCGGTGGTCTGTTGCTTTCCCAGTGGCTCGGTATCGAATTCGTTCAGGAAGTAATCGCTTCCAAAACGGCAGTTGAAACGTTTATCCCCAAGACCGATGTTGCTATCGAGCTTGGTGGCGAAGACGCTAAGATCATCTACTTCGATAATGGCATTGAACAGCGTATGAACGGTACGTGCGCTGGTGGTACCGGCGCATTCATCGATCAGATGGCCGCGCTTTTGGACACTGACGCAACGGGACTGAATGAGCTTGCTCAACATCATACGGTGCTGTATCCGATTGCTAGTCGTTGTGGCGTATTCGCCAAGACTGACGTACAGCCCCTTTTGAACGAGGGAGCTAAAAAAGAAGACATTGCTGCATCGATTTTCCAGAGCGTTGTTACGCAAACCATTTCCGGTTTGGCATGCGGTCGTCCGATTCGCGGTCATGTTGCGTTCCTCGGCGGTCCGCTGCAGTACTTGCCTGAACTCCGCAAGCGCTTCTATGAAACGCTTGAGCTTGATGATGAGCATATTATCGTTCCCGATAATGCTCATCTTTTTGTGGCGAGCGGTTGCGCGTTGGCTGGCTCTGAAGCTAAAGCTGAGTTGCTTTCTGACGTTGTTCGGCGTCTTGAAAATCTGGGTGATGTGCAGGGCAGCGAAGTGGTTCGTCTCCCTCCCTTATTTAAAGATGAGGCTGATTATCGCGAGTTCAAGCAGCGCCATGATCGCGAAAAGGTTCGTCGTGCCGACCTTTCGGCCTATGAAGGGGCTGCTTTTCTTGGCATCGACGCTGGTTCGACCACATTCAAGAGTGCCCTTATCGGCGAAGATGGCAGCCTTTTGTGGAGCAGCTATGTCAACAACAAAGGCGACGTTTTGGGGTGCGCGAAGCGTGCCGTTGCCGAGCTGTATCAGCAACTTCCTGTCGATGAATCGGGCAAGCCCAAGGTGAACATCGCCCATGTTACGGTTACCGGCTACGGTGAGGCGTTGCTGCTCGAAGCTTTGCGTGTGGATTCCGGCGAGATCGAAACGGTTGCGCATCTCCGCGGCTCTCAGGAAATGCTTCCAGGCGTTGAGTTCATTTTGGATATTGGCGGTCAGGACATGAAGTGCCTGCGCGTTAAGAACGGCGTGATTGACCACATTATGCTGAATGAGGCGTGCTCCTCTGGCTGCGGTTCGTTTATCGAGAGCTTTGCATCGGGTTTGAATCTTGACGTGTCCGAATTTGCTCAGAGCGCTATCAAGGCTGAAAATCCTGTTGATTTGGGCAGCCGTTGTACGGTGTTCATGAACAGTCGCGTTAAGCAGGCTCAGAAGGAAGGTGCCACGGTTGGTGACATCGCTGCTGGCTTGGCTCTTTCCGTTATCAAAAATGCCTTGTTCAAGGTAATTAAAATCCGCGACCCTCACGAAGTGGGCAATAAGGTTATTGTTCAGGGTGGCACGTTCTTGAACGATGCTGTATTACGTTCATTCGAACAACTGGCTGAAACCAATGCGGTTCGCCCTGATATTGCTGGAAACATGGGTGCATATGGTGCTGCCCTGCTGGCGCGCGATCGCGCTCATGCCAAGGAAGCGGCTTCGGGCGTTCCTGCTCAAACGACCATGCTTGGATTAGATGCCTTGCGCGCGCTTGAGCCTACGCATCGAAATGTGCGCTGTAAAGCATGCTCGAATCACTGCTTGCTCACTATCAACGATTTTGGCATTGATGAGGAAACGGGTAAGCACCGTCGCTTTATCACGGGTAATCGTTGTGAAAAGGGCGCGGGATTGGCAGAAGAAGCCGCCAAGGTTCCAAACTTGTTCGAATACAAGACCCATCGCTTATTCGACCATTATCAGCCTCTATCCAAGGAAGAGGCAACTCGTTCCACGGTTGGTATTCCTCGCGCCCTGAACATGTACGAAAACTATCCGTTCTGGTTTACGTTCTTTACCGAACTGGGCTTCCGTGTGGAACTTTCCGATCCTTCAACCAAGAAGACGTACGAAGCGGGTATCGAGTCTATGCCTTCTGAAAGCGTGTGCTACCCAGCCAAACTTTCTCATGGCCATATCATGAACTTGCTTGATAAAGACATCGATTTCATCTGGATGCCTTGCGCGAAGTATGAACGTCAGGAAGATGAGACCGCGGGCAATCATTTCAATTGCCCTATTGTAATGAGTTATTCCGAGGCGCTGAAACTCAATGTTGATGCACTGAACGAGACCGATATCCAGTTCCTGAATCCTTTTGTTCCCTACCACATGAAGGACAAACTGAAGGAGCGCTTGTATGTCGAGCTCGTCGAGAAGCATCCTGAGCTTATGGGCTCTGGCCCTGCTCCCACGCAGGCTGAAATTGATGCTGCGGTAGATGTCGCATGGGCTGAAGACGAGCAGCTTCACGAAGATATCCACAACAAGGGTATGGAAACCCTGAAATGGATAGAAGAGCACGGAGTGCACGGCATTGTATTGGCTGGTCGCCCGTATCACGACGATCCTGAAATCAACCATGCAATTCCAGAATTGCTTACTAGCTTCGGCTTGGCAGTGTTTACCGAAGATTCAATTGCTCATTTGGGTCAGGTCGAACGTCCTCTTCGCGCTGTTGACCAGTGGATGTACCATACGCGCTTGTATCGTGCCGCAAAGGTGGTAACCCAGCGTGATGACCTTGATATGATTCAGCTGAATAGTTTCGGTTGCGGTCTCGACGCTGTTACGACAGACCAGGTTCAGGAGATCCTAGAGGGTTCGGGCAAAATCTACACTGTTCTGAAGATCGATGAGGTTTCCAATTTGGGTGCTGCCCGTATTCGAGTTCGCTCTTTGCTGGCTGCGTTGAAAGACCAATCCGACGAGCGCGCTGAACAGAATGCAATTGAGGGTGGCTGTCCTGTTTGTGGCATTGATGCTGATAAGCTTGAGGCGGATGTCGCTGCACGTGAGGCTGTTATCAATGCCAAGACCGGTGCTCGCGAAGCTGAGGCTGGCGCTGCGGTTGCTGCAGAGATTGCCAATGGTCAGGGAAGCACCTGTTCGTGCGGGACGATTGATAAGCATGATGACCCCCATATTCGTGAAGCTGAATCCACTGCATTCCCGAAGGTTCAGTTCACTCAAGAGATGAAAGATGCTGGGTACACTATTCTTTGTCCCCAGATGGCTCCTATCCATTTCGACTTGCTCGTGCCGATCTTCCGCTCAAATGGCTACAACCTTGAATTGCTACCAGCGGTAGACCATGGAGCGGTGGATGCTGGCCTGAAGTACGTGAACAACGATATTTGCTACCCGTCCATTCTGGTTACTGGCCAGATCATGGAGGCTGTTACGTCGGGTCGATATGACACCGATAAGCTTGCTGTGATCATTACCCAAACAGGTGGCGGCTGTCGTGCAACCAACTACATCAGCCTCATCCGTAAGGCGTTGAAGGCGGCGGGTCTGGGCCATATCCCTGTTATCTCGCTCGCATTCAAGAAGCTGGATGAATCAAATCCTGGTTTCAAGGTGACGGCCACCATGCTGTACAACGCTATATTTGCGTTGTTCTACGGTGACTTGCTTATGCAGTGTCTGTACCGCACGCGTCCGTATGAAATTGAAAAGGGTGCGGCAGAGCAGTTGTTCGATTACTGGATGGAAAAGTGCAAGCTGCAAATCGCCGAAGGCGAGAAATTTGGTCGCTACAAGAAGACGGTTCGCGCCATCGTAGACGACTTCGACAACTTGCCGCTGCAGGGCGAGGGAACCAAGCCGCGCGTCGGTGTTGTTGGCGAGATTTTAGTTAAGTTCCACCCCACGGCAAACAACCAGGTAGTCGACGTCATCGAGGCGGAAGGCTGCGAAGCGGTTGTGCCTGGATTGGTTGACTTCTTCTTGTTCGGTATTGCTGGCTCCATCTTCCAGCAGGAAGGTGTAGGAAAGTCGAAGAAGGGTGCGATGGGTGCAAAGGCGGGCTTGGCTGCCATTGCGAAGCTGCGCAAACCCATGAACGATGCCTTGGCAAAGTCAACGCGCTTCGAGCCGCCCACGGATATCTTTGAGCTGGCAAGCTATGCCGAAGAGATCTTGTCTTTGTGCAATTCGATGGGTGAAGGCTGGCTTCTTACTGCTGAAATGTGCGAGCTCATTCGCAACGGTGCTCCGAACATCGTGTGCGCCCAGCCTTTCGCATGCTTGCCGAACCATGTTGTTGGCAAGGCGGTTATTAAGGAGCTGCGTCGTCGCTATAAGGGCACTAACATCGTTGCAGTCGATTATGACCCTGGTGCTTCCGAGGTTAATCAGCTCAATCGCATCAAGCTGATGATTTCGGTTGCGAAGGCGAATCTTGCTGAAGAGCTCAAGGCCGAGCAGCAGCACTTGGAAAAGGGAAGTACAACCGAGTTCCATACCGAAAGCGAAGTGGAGACTACGCGCGCATAATGCTTGTGTTTCTGCTATGACGCTCTTTGGCTGACCCTTCAATTTGGGAGCTCTTTAAAGCGGCAAAAAGGTTTTGTTTCCTTTTTGCCGCTTTCTTTTTTCGGAATCGCTTTAGTACGGTGTAGAATCCATACGCTATGGATATGATATTTGAATTGACCTCTAACTTTTTTGGAATCGAGCCCCTAGGTTTAGTAATTGTCTGTGCGCTTGTTTTTTTGGCCGGCTATGTCGATGCTATCGCTGGAGGAGGCGGGTTGATTTCCCTGCCCGCTTATCTTATTGCTGGTGTTCCGACGCATGCCGCTATTGCTACAAACAAGCTTAGTTCCTGCATGGGCACTACCGTTGCGACGTTTCACTATGCCAAATCGGGCTTCATCAATGTGCGCCTTGCGTTGCCAAGCATCGTCTTTGCTTTCTTGGGGTCTTTTTGTGGCTCCAATGTATTGCTGCTCGTTGATGATGGGTTTCTACGCCTATTTCTTTTGGTGGTGCTACCGGTAACGGCGATTTATGTAATGAAATCAAAAAGTTTTGATGCAGCGGGTCTTCAATCGTTTTCGGTTCGTAAGACTACTTTGCTCTGTATGGGAATTGCCTTTGTAGTTGGTGTTTATGATGGCTTCTATGGTCCGGGGACAGGAACGTTTTTGATGCTAATGCTGACCGGGATTGCCCGTTTGCGTTTGGACTCTGCGGCAGGCGTTACGAAATCAATCAATCTCACTACCAATTTAGCGGCGCTGATCGTGTTTTTGTTCCATGGTCAAGTAGTCATACTTCTCGGCATTTTGGTGGGCTTGTTCAACATGATTGGTAATTATCTGGGTTCTCATAGTTTTACCAAGAACGGGGGTGCCATCGCGCGCCCCATTACAATAGCGGTATTGTTGATTTTCTTCGTGAAAGTTGTTTGGGATTTCATGGCATAGAGCCAATTGGGCAACTTGATAAAACAGGGCTTTGCTTAAGCTGCCCTCTGCGCGTTATTTCATGATTGAGCGATAGTGTATTAGCTGTTTTCTTACGGTAGATCGACGCCTCAAAGCTACACATTCTGCGTCTTTTGGCGCTTTGGATTTTGCGGCTTGAAGTCTGTTTCTGAATCGGGGCTGGTAGGTGTATTGATTGATTTACGATGGCGTATTCTCTATGTGAACGTGTTCATTCTTTATTGGGAAAGCGTTATAGTGAGGTCGTAGTAATTGCGAACGCGTTCAAAATTACCGTTATTGAAGAAACGGCAATAAGACGGGGTTGGCCCGTGTATGGAGAGGCGGTATTGCCATGAGTAAGATTCCAAGTGTTGAAACTATGGGAACTTGTCCGAAATGTGGAGTCCTATTGGATCTTGCCGTCGAAGTTGCTCCTGAAGAGGTTATATACCATGGCGTTTGCCCTGAACATGGGGCATTTGTCCGTTCGGAGCCTCGAGCTGATTTGTCGGAACTTGGCGTTAAGGTTTCATCTACGGTTGGCATACGCGGTCAGCAAGCTTCTGTTGCGTAAGTTTTTGGTTGCAGCCTTTAATCAAACTCGGAATCAAACAGGGGCTGCGCTGAAGACAGGAACGTTTAGGATTGCAGTTCATAGACTGCGACCCAATATAGACCTCGCTGGTTTTAAGCGGGGTCTATTTGTGTTTTATGGGACTCTACTCATCTTGAGACAACAAGGTATTGTCGTCTTGTGCTTTGGTAAGCGTTGTGCGGTTGCTTGCTGTGCTTTGGCTTATGAGACCTTTGCGATAGTGCACTTCGGTTGCTCGATGTCACCGTAACGAATGGCGGCAGTGGGGCAGAGCCTTAGGCAGCCGAAGCACATAAGGCACGTTTCTTTTATCCAGATGGGATGTCCATCTTTCAACTTGATTGCTTCGGCGGGGCAAATCCGGCTGCATTTACCGCAGCCAATGCAGCTTTTGCATACTGAGAAATTGTCAGTATAAAGAACCTCGTCAAGATCGACACGGGTATAGAGGCCTGCGGCGCTCTTGGTCTTTCCATCGTTCATGACGCCCTCCTTGCCCTGATCCCTTTTTGTTCATTGTATTGCTCGGTCAATCGAGATAACAATGCAATCTGAAACAGCATGTATGAGCCGAATTCATACATTAACCGTCAATTGCTCCATCTTTTTTGAGGTGTGGTTTCTACTGTTCGTCTTTTAAGATTGCGATTTGGCTTAGCGGACTGTGCGTAGTGTTGCTGTTTATGCATCTAGCAGGTTGTTATACAGCAGAAACGTGATTATTTAAGGTCGATGGGCTGCTTAGCCATTCAGTCGCTTCGCTATTTGGTTAAGTTCGGTATAATTTCATGGTTATACAAATACAAGGATGAAGAAAGGGTGCATCGTGGCCAACAGCTACAAGCAAACCATGAATCTGCCGCGCACCGACTTCGCGATGCGTGCGAACTTGCCTGAAAACGAACCTAAGCGCCTTGAGTATTGGAATGACATCGACATTTACGCAAAGGTGCTTGAAAAGAACAAGGATAATGCACCCTTCGTCCTGCACGATGGTCCTCCGTACGCAAATGGCCCTATTCATATCGGCCATGCCTTCAATAAGATCCTTAAAGACTTCATCGTTAAGTACAAGTCTATGCGCGGCTTCTATGCACCCTATGTTCCTGGCTGGGACTGCCATGGCTTGCCTATTGAAAATAAGGTTGAGGAACAGCTCGGCGAAGAGAAGATGGCCAAGATCGATACGGCTACGTTCCGTAAGATCTGTCGTGAATACGCTACTAAACAGCTTGATGGTCAGCGTGAGGGCTTCAAACGTCTTGGTGTGCGCGGCGAGTGGGATAATCCCTACCTTACCTATTTGCCCGAATATGAAGCAGGCAATATTGAGATTTTCAAGAAGCTTTATCTTGACGGTAGCGTGTATCGTGGCCGTAAGCCCATTCATTGGTGCAGCCACTGTCACACGGCACTTGCTGAAGCCGAAATTGAATACAGTAACGAAGTGAGTCCTGCCATCTTCGTTCGTTTTGAAATGACCACCACTCCTGCTGGCCTTGAATCCTACGAAGGCAAGATGGATGTAGCCATTTGGACCACTACGCCGTGGACTCTCCCCGCAGACCAGTGCGTCATCCTTCATCCTGCGGCTGAGTATGTTGCTATTGTTGTTGATGGCCGCGCCACCATTGTTGCGCGTGATTTGGTCGAGAAATGTTGCGAGCGTTTTGGTTGGAGTAACGAACTCGCTTGTTGTGCCGACGGTAGCGAATGGTCTATGACCGGTGCAGAGCTCGCTGGCAACGAGTACAAACAGCCTATTTTTGCCGACCAGGGAGAAATTGGTAAATTCATCTATGCTGATTACGTAACGCTCGAAGATGGTACGGGTATTGTTCATGGCGCTCCTGGTCATGGCGTCGACGACTACAATGCTGGCATGAAATTCGACATCCCCGTTGTCATGCCTGTCGATGACGACGGAAAATTCTATGTTGGCGAGGGCATCGGGTATGGTGGCCCTTGGGGTGGAATGGACGTCAATGAGGCCAACCCCGAGATCATCAAGTGGCTCGACGAAAAGGGTCTCCTTATCCTTCACGAGGATATCGATCATAGCTACCCCCACTGTTGGCGCTGCCACGAGCCTGTTATTTTCCGTGCAACCACCCAATGGTTTGTTTCCATGGACAAGACTGGTATTCGCGAAAAGGCATCTAACGCTATCAAGGAAGACGTTACCTGGTATCCTTCCTGGGCCTCCAATCGCATTGGTGCCATGGTTGCCGATCGTCCTGATTGGTGCATCAGCCGTCAGCGCTATTGGGGCGTTCCGATTCCAGTATTTACCTGCGATTCCTGCGGCGAAACCGTGGCAACCGAAGCAACGTTCGATGCGGTTATCGATCTCTTCAAGACCGAAGGTGCCGATTCGTGGTATCGCAAGACGCCCGCCGAATTCCTGCCGGCAGATACCTGCTGTCCTAATTGCGGTGCCGGTGTTGATCACCTGGAATCCGATAAAGACGTATTGGACGTTTGGTGGGAGTCTGGCGTAAGTCATACTTCCGTTTGCGAAGCTCGAGAGAACCTCCATCGTCCCGCCGATGTGTATCTGGAGGGCTCCGATCAGCATCGTGGCTGGTTCCAGTCTTCTCTGCTCACAAGCATTGCAGCATATGGCATTCCGCCCTACAAGAACGTTATCAGCTGCGGTTTCACGCTCGACAAAGATGGCAAAAAGATGTCCAAGTCCCTGGGCAACACCATCGATCCCAGCGACGTGAACAAGACCTTGGGTGCTGAAGTGCTTCGCTTGTGGACTAGCTCGGTTGATTATGGCCAAGATGTGTCCATTGGCGACGAGATCCTCCAGCGAACTTCTGAGACCTATCGCAAGTTCCGCAATACCTTCCGCTTCCTGCTCGGTAACTTGGACAACTTCGACGATCAGGCCGATTTCGTTGCCTGGGATGAGCTTGAGCCCATCGACCAGTATATGATGGTAAAAACCGCCGCTATGCTTGACGGCGTTACGAAGGCATTTGACGAATATCGCTTCCATCACGTTTATCGTTTGGCTTACGATTTCGTTACTGATCTTTCCAACGTTTACATGGACGTTGCGAAGGACCGCCTGTACTCTGAGGCTCCGGAAAGCCCCCGTCGTCGTGCGGTTCAGACTGTTCTTATGAACATCCTTGAAGTTATGGTTCGCGTGCTTGCTCCTGTTCTTACGTTCACTACCGAAGAGGTTTGGCAGCATTATCCTGAAGCGGCTCGTGGTCGTGAGGGTCGTGAATCTTCTGTGCAGCTGTGTGATTGGCCGACTCGAGAAAGCTTCGTTCCGGCCCTTCCTGCTGAAACCGAGCAGCTTGAGGCCCAGTGGGCAACCATCATGGAGGTCCGCGATGTGGTTACCAAGGCCCTCGAAGAGGCACGTGGTGCTAAGGTTATCAAGAAGAGCCAAGAGGCCAGTGTGAAGGTAACGGTTCCTGCTGCTGCCCTAACCGTATTGAGCGCTTTCGATGAAGCTGTATTTGAAGAGCTGTTCATCGTTGCGGGTGTTCGCTTCGTTGAGGGTTCTGAGCTTGGCTGCGAAGTCGCTGCTGCGCAGGGTGAAAAGTGCCCTCGTTGCTGGAACTTCCGTGAATTGGGCGGCAACGTAAATCATCCTCATGTATGCAAGCGCTGCGGCGATGCGCTTGATGCTATTGGTTTTGAAGGCGAAGAGTAAGGCTCTTGCCTGGGATGACCAACGCTTCTAAAAAAGATGCAGATGCCGCCAACAACGGCGGCATCTGCTTTGCGCGCAACCTTGCCCTGTGGGCGGGTTGCGCGTTTTTGTGGTGCGTCATAGATCGACTCGCAAAAAATTATTTTGATAGCAACTTCCATGTTGGACAAATTGCGGTTCCCGATATCTTCGGATTGGTTCAGCTCAATTTGGTCCACAACAGGGGTGTTGCATGGGGGGCCTTTTCTGGCAATATTCCCATAATCGCAATTGCGACTTCCTTGATGTGTATTGGCATTGCTGTCTTTTCTCTGTATTGGGCGCGTCGTTCCTCGGCTCCTGAGATGATCGGTCTTGGGCTGTTGTTTGCAGGGGGTGTAGGCAACTTGTACGATCGCATTGTGCAGGGGTATGTTGTCGATTTCATTACGCCGCTCTTTATCGATTTTCCAACTTTCAATATTGCCGACATTGGTGTTACCTGCGGAATTGCTTTGTTGGCAATTTGCTGGATAGTTCAGATTGTTCATGAGGGAAAGGATCCTCATGAAGCCTCTTCAATTAAGGAGGAATAACGTATGGCGCGAAGCCTTTCAACGACGGTTACTGAAGCATATAACGATATGCGCCTTGATTCCTTTTTGTACGAATCGGGGTTGTATGAATCTCGCAGTAAAGCGGTAAAGCAGATTGAGGCAGGCAAGGTCTTTGTAGGTGGGCAGTCTCCGACGAAAAAGACTTTGGTGCATACGGGCGATTTCATTGTTTATGAGGAGTTCGAAAGCAACGACCGAGTATTTCTTGAGCCTCAGGACATTCCGCTTGATGTGTTTTACGAAGATGAGGATATGGCAGTCATCAACAAACAAGCTGGTTTAATCTGCCATCCTTCTCCAGGGCATCCTGACGGAACCCTGTCAAATGCGCTCATCTATAAGTATGGGCGTGATCATTTGGCGCATATCCAGGGTGACGATCGTCCGGGCATCGTGCATCGCTTGGACGGCGACACTTCTGGACTTATGCTTGTTGCCAAAAACGATGAAATTGGATTTGAACTGCAGGACGAGATCCGCTCTCGCAACGTTAATAGACGTTATCTGTGTCTGGTGCATGGAAATATTGCCAGCGATACGGGTCTTATCGATGCGCCAATTTTCCGAAGCGATAAAGTTCGTACTCGTATGCAGGTTTCTGATAAACCCCAGGCACGTTCTTCGGTAACTACGTTTAAGGTGCTGGAACGCTTTGAGTCTTCCAATAAAGACAATGGCTTTTCGCTAATCGAATGCAAATTGTACTCTGGGCGCACGCATCAGATCCGTGTGCATATGGAATACATTAAGCATTGGTGCGTTGGTGATCCTATGTATGGCACTCCCGGTAAAGCCGACAACCTTGGTTTAACACGTCAATTCCTTCATTCCTATTTTGTAGAGTTCGAGCATCCTCGTACGGGTGAGGTAATGGAATTCTTGGCTCCTGTGCCGAAAGATTTGCAGGATACTCTTCGCAAACTCCAGAACCGTCGCATTGGCCTTACGGATGCAGGCAGGGAAGCGCTCTTTAAGTACTGCGGCGAAGGTCGAGGTATTCAGCTTCCTGAAGGCAAAACCGCTGAAGAGGTTGATTCGTTTACGTTTCTGTAAAAGGGGTTCGACGCTGCGTTTCCTGCGGGAAGATCGCGCATGTGCTTGCTAAACAGCTATAGAGGTCGCCGTTGAGTGGCCTCTATTTGTCGATAGGCTGATACTATTGGGCGGAAGCGGGGGTGCTCTCGGTATTCTTGTCTGCTGTTAAAAGCGGTGCGATTATTCTTGTAAAGAATACGAGCCAGATAAGCGAAAGGCAAAATCCGCCTATTACATCGCTTGCGAAATGAACTCCTAGGTAAATGCGGCTAATTCCGATCATGGCGATAATCACGCAGAGGGCAACAATGATGAGCGCACGGCGCACCTTGCCTTTTTCATAGCGCCATACGAACCAAACAAGTAAGCCAAAAAATGCCATAGCAACCATTGTATGGCCAGACGGAAAACTGAAACCGCTGGCTTCAGCAAGACGAAAGCCTTCGGGTCGAGGGCGTTGCACGATTGCCTTCATTGCTTGATTTAGGACAAGAGCCAGTATCAGGTTCACTCCTGTGCACAATCCAACTCTTCTTCCCGGTGCAAAGGCGGTTACTAGAACCCAGAGCACCGCGATGGTGACAGGCGTTGCCAAATTGGAAAAGCTTTCCATGATGGGCGTAAGCCAGGGTTGGCGAAGGTTTTCCACGATGAGCCAATATGCCGCTTCGTCGAGTTTCATTGTTTCGCTTTCGAGTACATTGTCCAAGATACCCAGATACGCGGTGGTGCACACAACGGCGACCACAAGCAGTTTGTTGTCGAGAAGCAGACGTTTTAATTGATTCACGGCAGCTATGAGGCGTTCGTTGCTCATGGAATTAAACCCTCTCTGTGGCGGAACAAAGCGCATCACATTGTAAAACCGAGGTCGTGCTCGATACGTGTTATTTGATATTTGTGGGGAAGAAGTAAGGTGCAAATAGCATCATTTTTAAATCAGCTTAGCCGTCCTGTAGACGATAGCCTGATGGGGATTGATCAATTCGTTTAGTGGCAACCGCAAGAGATGTTGTTGCAGTTATTGCAGTTCGAGCATGCGGGGGCAAGTTCGATATCTTTGTTTTGGATCTTTAGGTACACGCATATGCCAATAGCGATTATGGCGGCAGCGGCAAAACCGATAGGGCTCAGTTGCGCTATGCTGCCCGTTGCGAGCAGTCCGACGGCGTACACGACGAATGAGACGATCCAGGCAATGCCGCATTGCAGCACTATCATTTCAAGAGCTGCGCGAGTGCCGCCCTGCTCGCTACGAACCGTGGCAATAGCTGCAACACATGGCGTGTAGAGTAGAACAAAGGCAAGGAATGCCATCGCAGTTACTGGCGTGAACAGCATTGTGAGATCCACGCCTTCGCCCATTACCTGGGTAAGGGTGGATACCACGCTTTCTTTGGCCATAAAGCCCGTCATAAGGGCAGTAGACACGCGCCAGTCCTCATAACCGAGTGGGGCGAAAAGCGGCGCTATAAAGCCGCCTATGCATGCCAGGAGGCTAGTATCCACATCTTCTACGACATTTAGGTGCTCGTCGAAGGTTTGCAGGAACCAGATAATGACGCATGCGGCAAGAACGACGGTGAATGCTTTCTTGATAAAGCCCTTTGCTTTATCCCAGACCAATTGGGCAACGCTTTTCGCTGCAGGCAGACGATAGTTGGGAAGCTCCATAACAAAGGGCACGGGCTCACCTCTAAAGCGCAGGTGCTTTAGCAAAGCGGCAAAGCTAATACCGCATATTACTCCGAATGCATATATGCCAATCATTACCACGGGTTGCATGGGGCGAGGGAAGAATGCGCCGATAAGCAAAGCGTAGATGGGAAGTTTTGCGCTGCAGCTCATAAAGGGCACCAGCATCGTTGTCATTTTGCGGTCTCGTTCACTGGAAAGCGTGCGTGTTGCCATGATCGAGGGCACTGAGCATCCAAAGCCCATAAGGAGCGGAACGATGCTTCTGCCAGAAAGGCCGATCTTACGCATAGCGCGATCCATAACAAAGGCGACACGCGCCATATACCCGGAATCTTCCAAGATGGAGAGGAAGAAGAACAGCGTAACGATAGTAGGCAGGAAGCCGATAACCGCCCCTACGCCGGCACCTACACCATCTATGAGCAACGACTCTGCAACTGGGTTGAGTCCCCATGATTCAAGGCCTGCGGCCAAAGCATTCAAGGTGATATCGACGCCCTCGCTCACTAAATCTGAAAGCGTTCCACCGATAGGGCCAAAGGTCATAGCGAAAACAAACGCCATGATGGCGAAGAAGCAGGGGATGCCGGTGAAGCGGCCGGTTAGAAGTTTGTCTACGGCAACGCTGCGCTTGTGCTCCCTGCTTTCGTGGGGGCGTACTACTGTTTTGCTGCATAGTTCAGAAAGGAACGAGAAGCGCATATTCGCCAAAGCCGCTTCGCTGTCCATTCCTGCATCTTGTTCCATAGAAGTGATAAGTTCGTCAATCGAAGACAGGGCGCTTTCGGGCAGGCTGAGCTTTTCCTTGATAAGCTCATCGCCTTCAACCATTTTGGTTGCGGCGAATCGAAGTGGCACGAAAGCCTGCTCGGCGTAGGGCTCGATTAGGTGAGCTGTTGCGTGGATGCAGCGATGCACTGCTCCTAATGGGTTGTGCTCTTCCTCGCTTGAGGGACAAAAATCGATTTGTTCCGGCAGTTCGTAAAAACGAGCAACGTGAAGAGCGTGGTCTACGAGTTCGTCCACACCCTGATTCTTTGCAGCGGAAATGGGAACAACGGGGATGCCGAGTTCCGCTTCGAGTTCGTTGACGCGAATGGTTCCGCCGTTCTTTTCGACCTCGTCCATCATGTTCAACGCAAGCACCATAGGAATACCCAGTTCCATAATCTGCATGGTGAGGTACATATTGCGTTCGATGTTGGTGCCGTCGATGATATTGATAATGCCATCTGGCTTTGATTCGAGCAGGAAGTCGCGCGTTACAATTTCTTCATTTGAATAAGGAGAGAGCGAGTAAACTCCAGGCAAGTCGGTAACCGTGGCTTCGGAGTGGCTGCGGATAGTACCGTCTTTCCTATCAACGGTGACGCCGGGAAAGTTGCCAACATGTTGATTGGCTCCGGTTAGCTGATTGAACAAAGTGGTTTTGCCACAGTTTTGGTTCCCAACCAAGGCAAAGGTCAGAGGGCCGGTTTTAGCGGTTTCCCTTTGGGTGTGGCGTCGGTAATCGCCAGCTCCAGAAAGTTCGCCTAGGCCGGGGTGAGCGATGTCTTGGTGGATATACTGGCTTTTATGAAGGGCTGCTTGCTTGTCAGAAGGGGTAACCTGTACGTTATTTGCCTCTTCAAGACGAAGGGTTAGCTCGAACCCGCGTACCGTGATTTGTATGGGATCTCCCATGGGAGCGACTTTTTGCAGGGTGATCAGGGCGTTTGGGGTGAGTCCCATATCGAGCAAATGACGTCTAATGGCGCCAGATCCGCCCACTGAATCCACTATGGCATTTTGTCCTGGCTCAAGCTCGCTAAGAAGCATATGCTTAGATCCCTTTCGATTGGCCTATCGTGTGGTGCTCGATATACAGAATGATAACCCTCAAAACAAATCAGCTGGTGATGGAAGCAATGAAGTAGGCGATATAACCAGGATCGTTAAAGCATCACCAGTTAGCTTAATCCCGAAGGCAAACAAAAAAGCAGGTCAGAAGAAATTAATCCTCTGACCTGCTGATTTAGCTGGTCGGGTTGACAGGATTCGAACCTGCGACCCCTTGACCCCCAGTCAAGTGCGCTACCAAACTGCGCCACAACC